>Ga0209181_10000847_pt1 | contig 55315 bp, 49 predicted proteins | sample MAT05_FD_187208 | JGI IMG/M metagenome (GOLD analysis project Ga0209181, IMG submission 187208) | Freshwater microbial communities from Lake Fryxell liftoff mats and glacier meltwater in Antarctica - MAT-05 (SPAdes) (version 2) | ecosystem: Environmental > Aquatic > Freshwater > Ice > Liftoff...
AGCGCGCACAGCGCCTTGCAGCCGGCATGGCGCAGGCCGTCGCCGCACCCGCGCTCTCGCTGGACGCCATGGCGCAACTAATTGCCGGCGCGGCTATCGTGGTCGGCGTCGATACCGGCCTGACCCACCTCGCCGCCGCGCTGAATCGCCCGGTGGTCGCATTGTTTTGCAGCAGCGATCCGGTGCGAACCGGCGTTTATGCCACTGCCAACGCAGTTAACCTCGGCGACATCGGTGCGCCTCCCTCAGCGGATATGGTCATCGCCGCCGTCGCCAACCTGCTCGCATGATGGCCCGCCTGCTCTACCGGCTCGTGTTGGGTTTGCTGTTGCCCTATGTGGCGCTACATTTGTGGTGGCGCGGCCGACGCCAGCCGGCCTATCGCCAGCATATCGGCGAGCGTTTCGGCTCATACGTGGGGTCCAACGTCGATGCGATGAACGCGGCGCAGCCGACTATCTGGCTGCATGCCGTCTCAGTCGGCGAAACGCGTGCCGCCCAGCCGTTAATCGCGGCGCTACGCGCCCGTTATCCCGACCACCGCATTCTGCTCACGCACATGACGCCCACGGGCCGAGAAACATCTGCCGAGCTTTTCGGCGACAGCGTGTTGCGCGCCTACCTGCCCTACGACTATCCCGCCGCGGTACGACGCTTCCTCGATCATTTCCGGCCAGTCATGGGCATCCTCTTGGAAACGGAAATCTGGCCCAACCTGGTGGCGATCTGCCATGAGAGAACTATTCCGCTGCTGCTGGTCAATGCGCGCCTCTCCGAAAAATCCGCGCGCCGCTATGCGCGCTTCGCCACCTTGACCAGTCAAGCGCTGCGGCAACTGACAGGCATCGCCGCCCAGGCGGACGAAGATGCCGCGCGACTACGCGCGCTCGGTGCGCCCGAGGTCGCGGTATATGGCAATCTCAAATTCGACCTGCTACCGCCGCCCGAACAGTTCGCGTTGGGTGGCGAACTGCGCCGCATGATGACCACGCGCCCGGCGCTCCTGGCGGCCAGTACGCGGGTAGGCGAGGAGGCGGTGATACTGGATGCCTTGCAAGCCGGCCATTGGGGCGACAACCTGCTCATCATCGTGCCACGCCATCCGCAGCGCTTCGATGAAGTCGCCGCGCTTATCGAAGCGCGCCGCCTGCGTTTGCAACGTCGTAGCGCCCGACAGCCGGTCGCACCGGAAACCGATGTGCTGCTGGGCGATAGCATGGGGGAGATGTTTGCCTATTACGCGGCTTGCGATGTGGCCTTCATTGGTGGCAGCCTGCTCGACTTCGGCGGACAAAACCTCATCGAAGCTTGCGCCGTGGGTGCGCCAGTCCTGATCGGCGATTCCACCTACAACTTCGCCGTGGCGGCGGAACAAGCGGTTGCTTGCGGTGCGGCGCGGCGCGTCAAGGACGCGGAAGATTTGCTGACCCAGGCTGCGGCGTTGTTGTCGGACGCGAAAGCGCGCGCCGAGATGAGCCGCGCCGGCAAGGATTTCGCCGCGCGCCATCGCGGCGCGACGGCGCGCACCATGGCGCTTATTGCACGAGCAATGCGTTGATGGCCTGAATGTCCTCTTCGCTCAAGGTGCCGGCAGCTGCTTTCAAGCGCAGCTGCGCCAGCAGCGTATCGAAATAAGCCTTGGCCAGATCGCGCCGTGTGGAATAGAGCTGCTGCTGGGCGTTCAGCACGTCGATATTGATGCGCACACCCACCTCGTAGCCAAGCCGGTTGGAGTCCAGCGCCGACTGTGACGAGATCAGGGCCTGCTCATAGGCCTTCACCTGCGACATGCCACTGGTGGCACCAAGGTAAGCCTGGCGCGCGCTTTGTGCTGCCGAACGGCGCACATTGTCCAGATCGGCCCGTGCCTTTTCGCGCAGCGCCACGGCCTCGCGATCACGTGATGCTGTGGCGCCACCGGCAAAAATAGGCAGATTGAGTTGCAGGCCTACGGTAGTGGAGGTGGACTCGCTACCGGGCACAAGGCCACCAAAAGCCAGAGAACCCGTGTTGTTATTGCGGCCACGCGTCGCCACCACATCGAGGGTCGGATAGTGGCCGGCGCGTTGCTTACCGACTTCGCGGTCGGCGATTTCCAGCGCCGCTTGCTGCGCGGCAACTTGCGGATTGCCGTCCTCGGCCGCTAGTACCCACTTGCTCATATCATCCGGCTGGGGGCGCTGTAGCTGCACGTCGCGCCTTAATCCTTTCAGTGTATCCGGCACCTTGCCGATCACCTGGTTAAGCGCCTGGCGCTTGATCTCTAGGTCATTCTCGGCGGCGATTTCCTGCGCGGTAGTAAGGTCGTAGCGCGCTTGGGCCTCGTTCGAATCGGTAATGGTGGCGGTGCCCACTTCAAAGTTGCGTTTGGCTTGTTCGAGCTGCTCGCCGATGGCTTTTTTCTGCGCGCTTGCCAGTGCCAGGCTTTCCTGCGCCAGCAACAGGTCGAAATAGGCCTGCGAGACCCGCAGCGCCAGATCCTGCTTGGCCTGCACGAATTGCGCTTCGGCCTGGGTCACTTGCAACTTGCCTTGCTCGTACTGCATGAAGTTCTGCCAGCGGAACAGTGGCTGAGTCAGCGAGACTTGATAGCCATTGCTGTTGTATTTGGCATTGACTTCGCTCGCGCCGCCGACGCGCTGCTGGAAATCGACATCGTTGCGGGTCGTGTTGGCGGTGCCGGAAATAAACGGCAACAAACCAGCGCGGCCTTGTGGCAGCTTCTCGCGGCCCGCCTCCAACGCGGATTTCGCTGACGCGTACTGAGCGTCGTAGCTCAGCGCATCGCGATACATCTGCAACAAATCGGCGCCGAAAGCCGGCGCACCAGCGAAAGCCAGCGACAGCAAGAGCATTTTGGGTTTCATAACCATCCTTTAATTAAGCACAACGCCTCAGCCGGCGCCGCTTTCGGCTTCATGCGCCCAGGCAACCACGCCGCCAGCCAGGTTGTGCACACGCTCGAAGCCGTTTTGTTTCAAGAACATTCCGGCGTGATGACTGCGTACGCCGGAATGACAAATCATCACAATGTCGCGCGCGCGATCCAGCTCTTCCAATCGCGCCGGCACGGTTTGCATGGGCATCAGTTGCGCGCCCTCGATGCGATAGGCCGCGAACTCATGCGGCTCGCGCACGTCAAGCAGCAGCGGCTGCGGCCGTTGGACGTCCGCCAGCCATTCCCTCAACTCACGCGCGCTAAGCTGCTTCATTGACTTAAACTCAAAAACTGAAGGCTATGCGTTCTTCAGCATTGACTAGCGGTGGCACACTGGTTTCGAACAACGTCACAGTGCGATACCCGCCTTCTCCGCTACCGGTCACCAGTTGCGCTTCCATGGCTGGTGCCTCGCCCACGACCGCAAACAAGCGCCCACCCGGCTTCAATTGCTGGAGTAGTGCCTCGGGTAACCTGGGCGTCGAGCCGGATAAAACGATAACGTCATACGGTGCCTGCGCTGGCCAGCCCTGCGCGCCGTTCCCGATTTCCACGGTGGCATTGGCGACGCCTTGGCGCTTGAGATTGGTGCGCGCCACCTGCGCCAACTCGGGCAGCAATTCAACGGTGTGTACGTGTTCGGCGCGCGCCGCCATCAGCGCGGCCATGAAGCCCGAGCCAGTGCCTATCTCCAGTACGAGGTCGCTTTTTTTGAGTTTCAGCGCGTTCATGATTTTCGCTTCGACCTTGGGCTCCAGCATGATCGCGCCAGGCGCATTGGCCAGCGGGATTTCCACATCCGCAAAGGCCAAGCCGCGATACGCGGCGGGCACGTAGGCCTCGCGTTTCACCGAGAGCAGGAGTTCACGCATTTCAATATCTAGGCTTTCGCAAGGACGAATCTGCTGTTCCACCATGTTGAAGCGCGCTTTTTCGACATTCATGATCGTTGCTCCACTCAAATCGGTCGCCATGGCCGGTCGGCCCATGACCGACATTTTATCGCAGGTCGGACGGCACTCAGGGGCCTATTCCCCCAGCGCGCCCGTCGGTACGACATCACCCGGGTCACGGCGTTGCATCTTGGCTTTGAGCCAGTTGGTGAAATCGTCGAAATACGTATAGACCACCGGCACCACCACCAGCGTTAACAAACCCGAGGTGATCACCCCGCCCATCACCGCCTGGCCCATGGGCGCGCGCTGTTCGCCGCCGGGGCCCAGGCCCAGGGCCAGCGGCAACATGCCGAAGATCATCGCCAGGGTGGTCATCATGATGGGCCGTAATCGCACCGCGCCGGCTTCGATCACCGCCTCACGCCGCGACTTGCCGGCGCGCATGCCGTGATTGATGAAGTCCACCAGCAGAATGGCGTTCTTGGTGACCAGGCCCATCAGCATGACGAAACCAATGATGGAGAAAATGTTGAGCGAACTGCGTGCCACCAGCAGCGCCAGGATAACGCCCACCAGCGACAGTGGTAGCGACATCATGATGGCCAGCGGATGGAAGAAGCTGCCGAACTGCGACGCCAGAATCAGATAAATAAAGACGATAGCCAGCACCAGCGCAACAATGGCGTATTGCAACGCTTCCTGAATATCTTTGGCCGAGCCGCCCATGGTGTAACGGTAGCCGGGCGGGAACTCCATCGTGTCGAGCACGGCGCGAACGTCCGTACCGATATCGCCGGCCGGTCGGTTGAAGGTGTTGCCGGAGATCAGCACCTCGCGCAATTGCTCTTTGCGGTTGATCTGCGTCGGGCCAAGTTCCGAGCGCAGTTCAGCGATTTCGCGCAGGGCAACCATGCGCGGTGCGCCATTGGCGTCGTTCCGATTGCTGGCCAGATAAATATGCGACAAGTCAGCGATGGACTCCCGCGAGGCCGCCGGCAATTGCACGGTGACGTCGTAAAACTGCCCATCTGGCGCGCGCCAGTTACCCACCGCCTGACCGGCCAAGAGTGGCCGCAGCGTGTTCGCTGTCTGACCGACACCGATGCCCAAGTCGCTCGCCAGTTCACGTTTCAGGTCGACAGAGAGCTGCGGTTTCGCCGCCTTGCTGCTGGTTTCGAGGTCTACGAGGCCCGGCGTGCTGGCGATTTTATCCATGACCTGCTGGGCCAACCTGTCCAGGGTGGCGCGATCCGAGCCTAGCAAACTCACTTGGATAGGCTTGCCGGTGCCCACCGTTTTGAACACGCCGATCAGGGTCAGTTCTATGCCGGGAATCGCACTCAGTCTTTTACGCATGGCCTGCGATAATTCCGCCTGCCCCATGCTGCGCTCGCTGCGTGGCAGTAATTGCACGAAGATGTTTACGCTGTTCTTGCCGCGCGAGAAGCCCGTATTCACGGTCGCATAAGTGAACTTCACTGCCGGAAATTCACGCAAGGCGGCATCCACCTGATGCACCTTAGCTTGGGTGAGCATCAGCGAGGAGCCGACCGGCGTGGTGAATTGCACCTGCAACTCGTTCATATCCGGGTCGGTCAGAAATTCCGAACCGAGCAAAGGCACCAGCAAGAAAGAGCCAAAGAAGCTGGCTGCGGCAATGGCCAGCACCGTCTTGCGATGATCCAGCCCCCACGCCAGCAATGCCTGGTAGCGCACTTCCAGCCACTCGGTCAGACCGGCAAACCAGGTCAGCATGCGGCCTATCGGCCCGCGCCCATGGTGGCCATGCGCGTCGGGGTCGCGCCAGATGCTGGAGAGCATCGGATCCAGCGTGAAGCTGACGAACATGGAAATCAGCACCGCCGCCGCCACCGTGACACCGAACTGGTGGAAGAAGCGGCCGATGATGCCGCCCATAAAACCCACTGGCAGAAACACCGCGACAATGGAAGAGGTCGTCGCCAGCACTGCCAGCCCGATTTCCTGGGTACCCTCCAGCGCCGCTTGGAAATGGCCTTTGCCCATAGCCATGTGGCGCACGATGTTCTCGCGCACCACGATGGCGTCGTCGATCAGCAAACCGACCGACATGGAGAGCGCCATCAAGGTCAATACATTGAGCGTGAAGCCGAAAGCATAGACAAAGAGAAAGGTGCCGATCAGTGAGATCGGCAGCGTCAGCCCGGTAATGACCGTGCTACGCCAGGAGCCGAGGAACAGGAAAACGATGGCGATAGTCAGTAGGCCGCCTTCCAGCAGCGTGGTCTGCACATCATTGACGGAATCGCGGATGCCCACCGAACCATCGCGCACGATGTCGAGTCGCACATCCGGCGGTAATTCTTTGGCGAGATTCTTCACCACTTCGCGCACGCCTTCGACCACAGCAATAGTGTTCTCGCCCTGCGCCTTGATGATATCCACGGAGAGCGTGCGCTGCCCGTTGATCATCGCGACACTATCTTCTTCGGCCTGGCCGTCCTCAATATCCGCCACCTGGCCCAAGGTCACGGGCTTGCTGCCACGCCGCGCCACGATAAGATTGCGGAAATCTTCAGGCGAGGCCAGCCGGCCGGTAACTTTGACGACACGATCCACCGCGCTGCCGGTGACGTTGCCCACCGGCGCTTCCTGATTTTCCGCACGCAAGGCTGTGATCACCTGATCGGCGCCAACCTGCAAGGCCTCCATCTCCGGCAAGCGCAGATGCACACGCAGTTCGCGCTTGACACCGCCGACGATGGTGGCCTGACCCACCCCACTGACATTTTCCAGCCGTTTCTTGATGAGCTGATCGGTGAGTGTGGTGAGATCACGCAACTTGCGCTTGTCGGAAATCACAGCCACCGAAACGATGGGGAAGTCGTCCGGATTGAAGCGCGTCACACGCGGCTCTTTCACCTCGTCACGCAACATTGGACGCACCGCAGCGATTTTTTCGCGCACGTCCTGCGCGGCCTGGCGTGGGTCCATCGAAAGATTGAATTCAACGATAACTTGCGAAGACCCTTCGTAGGAGCGCGAAGAGAGCGTCTTGATGCCGCTCACCGTGTTCACCGCTTCTTCGATCTTGCGCGTGACTTCTTCTTCCACGCTTTCCGGCGAGGCGCCCGGATAATCGGTCTGCACGACGACGATCGGCATGGCCACATCGGGCAACTGGTCGACCTTCAGATTTCTGTAAGAGAAAAGGCCAAGCACCAGTAAGGCCAACATCATCATGGTGGCGAAAACGGGGTTGGCGATGCTAACGCGGGTAAACCACATGGCTGGGGGCTCCGGGGATCGGCTAGTGCGCTGCGGGCGCAGCAACGGGCGGCGTTGCAGCCGCCGAATTCACAGGTGCCGCCTTGATGGTGGCGGCCGTTCCCTCGCGCAGACTGCCCAGGTTATGACGCACCACCGTTGCTCCTGGCGCAAGGCCTGTGGCGATCTGCGCCAGGTCATCCACGCGGGCACCGACAGTCACCACGCGGCGCAGCACTTTGCCGCCTTCAATGGCGTACACGTAGTATTCGCCGCGCTCTTCGCGCACCGCGCTGGCGGGCACCACCAACGCGTCGGCCAAACTTCCGGTCACCAGCTTGCCCTGGGCAAACATGCCGCCCTTCAAGCTGCCATCGGTGTTATCGATGACGGCATAAATCTCCATCGAACGCGAGCCGGGCGCGACAGCGGGATTGATGCGGTCGATGCGCCCAACAAACTCGCGTTCGCCAAAACCTTCGACGCGAAAGTTCACGGCCTGCCCCTTGCGCACGGCAGCGATATCGCTGGCCGGCACCGGCGCGGTGAGTTCCAGTCGGCTCAAATCCACCACGTCGACAATTTTTCCATCCACCGGCACGCGCTCGCCCGCCTGGGCATAACGCTCGGAAATCATGCCGCTGATGGGCGCCACCAGCGTGGTGTCGCGCAGCGCTTTGCGCGCCACATCGGCGGTGGCATCGGCGGCTTTCAGTTTGGCCTTCGCGACATCGTAGTTGCCTTGCGTGGTGTCGAAAGCGTTCTGCGAAATGAACTTGCGCTCCAACAGCGCGACCTGGGTGGCGCGATTTTTTTCCGCCACCTGGGCCTGGGCGCGCGCCGCCTCAACATCCGCTTGGCGACCGGCAAGCTGGGCTTGCGCATCCGTCACGTCGATGTGGCCGATCACCTGACCGGCGCGCACCGCCACGCCCTCGCGTACGGTTAGATCGCGTATCTCGCCGGCGACCTTGGCTTTTACCATCGCTTCATTGATAGGATTCAAGGTACCGGTCAGTGGTAGCGTGCGCGCCAGTTCGCGCGTTTCGGCGCGCACCACATCGGCAGCTTCGAACTCGAGTGGCGCGGCAACTACCGCCTTGGGGTCGGATTTGGCGTTATGGGTCAGCATCCAGGTCGACGCTGCCGCGACTACCACGATGATGCCGATCGCCACCCTGCCCGCTTTGCTTCGCCATAGGGGATTGTCACGTCGAAAAATATCACGCATTTTTTTTGCCTTTGGGTTTCGTATTCTTGGGGTCGGCAATCACGAGGTCGGCGCGTAAGCCGCGCAGGATCAGCTCGATGGCCTCGGTCGCGTAGCTTTCGTCGGACAGCGGCGATGCCTCACAGCACGACAGTGAATGGCGCCAGATCGTGTGCATCAGAAAGGGCGCGAGAATAATGCGCTCCATGACTTTGACATCGAAGGGCCGAAACTCGCCGCGTTGGATGCCGCGCTCGAGCAGAACGGTGAATAGCCGCGTTGAGCGGCTGATCACTTCGTCGAAGTAGAAACGCGCGAGATCGGGAAAATTGCGCGCTTCCGCCACCAACAGCTTAGGCAGTCCGCCCACCGGGCTATCGGCGCTGATATGCCAGGCGTTCAATAGAATATTGCGCAGCAGGTCAGCAACACTCCCGGTGTCTTTCTCGATCAGGCGCTCGACTTCCGCCAGATGCGGCACCACACCCTCGCGCACCGCCGCCTTGAAAAGATCTTCCTTGCTGGAAAAATACAGATAGACCGTGCCCTTGGAAACCCCGGCCCGCGCCGCAATTTCCTCCAGACGTGTCGCCGCGAAACCCTTTTCGACAAAGAGCTCGATGGCGGCCGCCACCAATTCAGCGGGACGCGCCTCCTTACGGCGTCGCCAGCGCGACTCCTCGGCAGGGTGGTTCATAGAGGGAACGGGGGGGGGTTCATAGAGGGAACGGGGATTTAATAACTGACCAGTCAGTAATGTACTGCTGGACGGTGGGGCTGTCAAGGCGCGAAACCCGCCAGTAGATCGGGAGGGCCAAAGCCGCCCAGAGCCTTCAACGTATCTTCCGCCGAAACATCCACGCCGCTGCGGTGACCGTGAAGACGGCGATCACCAATAGCGGCCATAGCTGTTGGGCGATGAGGTGTAAGGGTGCGTCGCGCAGGAAAACGCCTTTGATGATAATAAGGAAGTGGGCCAGCGGATTGATCCAGTTGAGCACTTGCAGCCACTCCGGCATGTTGGCGACGGGGCTGGCGAAGCCGGAGAGGATGGAGGCGGGCATCATAAAGGTCATGCCGCCCAACATGGCTTGTTGCTGCGTGGACACCAGCGATGAGATGAACAGGCCAACGCCGATGGCGGCGAGCAGAAACAGCACCAGACCCAGATAGAGCAAGGCGATGGAGCCTTGCAGGCGGATGCCGAACAGCCACACGGCGACCACGGCCACCAGCGTGCCCTGCACCAGACCAACGATCAGCCCCGGCGCCATTTTGCCGATGACGATTTCTATGGGCCGCAGCGGCGTCACCAGCAGTTGCTCGAAGGTGCCGATTTCGCGTTCGCGAGCGATGGAGAGCGCGGTGACCATCAACGCCGTCGACAAGGTCAGCATGCCCATGAGGCTGGGCACGGTGCTGGTCTGCGCTTCGCGATTTGGATTGAACCAGGTGCGTTCGGTGATCACGCTCGAAGACGGCTGCGCACGGCGCGCCGTGAGCAGCTCTTCGTTGTAGCGGCCGATGATGGCGGCGACATAACCCTGGGCGATCTGCGCGGCGTTGGAGCGGCGGCCGTCGAGCAACAATTGCAGCGGCGCACTTTCACCGCGTTCGATGCGGCGCGAAAAATCCTGGCCTATGCGCAGTACAAACAGCGCATCCTGGTTGTCGATCACTTCGCGGATCTCGCGCTCGTTTTTCAGCATGCGAATGTGGGAGAAGGCGTCGACGCCTTCCAGTCGCAAGATGATTTGCTGCGCAGATTTGCCGCTGTCTTCGTTGAATACCGCGATGGGGACGTTTCTCACCTCCTGCGTGGCAGCGAAGGCGAAGAGCAGGATTTGCAGCATGGGCGGCACGATCAGCACCGTGCGGCTTTTCGGGTCGCGCCAGATTGCCAGCAGTTCCTTGATGATGAGATTCCAGATGCGCCAGATCATGTCGTCGCCCTAATCAAGCCGGGTTTTTGTCTTGCGAACAACAATCAGCAGCAGCACACAAGCCAGGCCCAGCAACGCCGCCATGCAACGCAACAGCAAGCCCGGCACATCGCCGGCCAGGAAAATGGTTTGCAAACCTTGTACGTAATAGCGCGCCGGCACGATGTACGACAGGATGCGTATGGTGAGTGGCGTGCCCGACAAATCGAAAATGAAACCGGAGAGAAAAAAGCCCGGCAGAAAAGAAGCGAACATGGCGATCTGCGTGGCGACAAACTGGCTGTGCGATACCGTGGAAGCCAGCAAGCCCACCGACAGCGCGCAGGCCTGAAATGCCGCAGTGAGTGCGACCAGCGCCAGCAGGCTGCCACGCAAGGGAATGTCGAAGAGAAACACAGCGGCAGTGACCGACACGACCATCGCCGCCATGCCCAGCATGAAGTTGGGCACCAGTTTGGAGATCAGAAACTCGGCAACGCCGGTGGGCGTGGCAAGCAGCGATTCGATGGTGCCGCGCTCCCATTCGCGCGCCACCACCAGCGCCGTGAGCAGCGTGCCGATGAGCATCTGGATCAGCGCGATGGAGCCGGGCACGAGAAAACGCCGGCTCTTCAACTCCGGGTTGAACCACACCTGCGGTTCTATGCGGATGGGCAGCGCCATCGCCGCGCCCGACGAGAGGGCGCGCTGGGCCAGCCAGCTTTGCCAGGCGCCCTGCACATAGCCCGAGACCAGGCCCGCCGTGTTGGGATCGCTGCCGTCGGTGATGATCTGCACCGGCGCAGTCTCGCCGCGCGCCAGCTTCTGGGAGAAATCGCCGGCCAGCACCACGATGCCATCCAGGTGCCCGGTCATCAACTCATCGTCCAGCGCCGCACGATGGCGCGCCGTGACGATCTTGAAGAAGGGCGTGTTCTCCAGCGAGGCCTGGAACCAGGAAGTCTCGGACGTCGGCGACTCGATAGCCAGCCCCAGGCGGACACTGCTGGCATCGAGCGACACGCCGTAGCCGAACATGAAGAGCAGAAACAGCGGCAGCACCAGCGCCACGAGCAGCGCACTCGGATCGCGCAGAATTTGCAGCCACTCTTTTTTCATCAGCGCGCGCAGCCGCCGCCAGCGCACTGCGAGGGTGTTGGTGTCGTCGATGGGCGCAGTCATGCGGCCTCCTGGTCGAGGTCGTACGTCTCGATGAGACGGATGAAGGCTTCTTCCAGCGTGGGCACGCCCTCGTCAGCTCGTTGCACCGAGGCTTTCAATTCATCCGGTGTGCCGGTGGTGATGGTCTTGCCGCCGTAGATGAGCGCGAGGCGGTCGCAGTATTCGGCTTCGTCCATGAAATGGGTGGTCACCATCACGGTCACACCGCCGCGCACCATGGCGTTGATGTAGCCCCAGAATTCGCGACGGGTGATGGGGTCCACGCCGGACGTCGGCTCGTCAAGAAACAGCACCGCCGGTTCATGCATGATGGCGCAGGCCAACGACAGGCGCTGCTTGTAGCCCAGCGGCAAATCGCCGGCATTCACATTGAGGTGCGGCGCGAAGTTGAAGGCCTCGATGGCGCGCTGCACAGCCGCCTGCCGGCGCGCGCCGCGCAAGCCGTACACACCGGAGAAGAATTCCAGGTTCTGCAAGACCGAGAGGTCGCCGTAGAGCGAGAATTTCTGCGCCATATAGCCCAGGTGCGAACGGGCTTTAGACGGCGAACGAAACAAATCCACGCCATCCACCGTGGCCTTGCCCGACGTCGCGCGTAGCAAACCGCAAAGCATTTTGAAGATGGTGGACTTGCCCGCGCCATTGGGGCCGAGCAAACCGAATATTTCGCCGCGTTTGATGCTGAAGCTGATGTGATCCGCCGCCGTGAAATCGCCGAAGCGTTTGGTGAGACCGTCAGCCAGCACCGCCACTCCGCTGGCATATGTCTCAGAGTCAGACTCAGGCGCATCGCTCTGCGTCTGCCTCGCTGACGCCCCGGTTTCAAACACCGGCCGCGATTTGGGTATGCCGCCCAGCCGCGCCACAAAAGCGTCTTCGAAGCGCGGCTCGGTGGCCGTCAGGGTCGCTAACGCGCCGGCGTTGAGGCTGCCGGCATCCATGGCTGCAGCGCCAGCCTTGGTGACGAGGCGCAATTGCGCGCCCTGAATCACGCCGTCTTCAATATCGGCGCGCTGCAAAACATCGGCCAGCACGCTGCGTCGGTCGCCGGCAATATCGCTCAGCAGAAATACGCGCCCGGCCATATCCCGACTCATCACGCGCGGATCGCCCTGGTAGAGCGCCTGGCCTTCATTCAGCACAATGACTTCCGCGCACTTCTCGGCCTCATCAAGATAGGAGGTGCTCCACACCACGCCCACACCGCGCGCCGTCAGCTCATACACCATGCGCCACAGCTCGCGCCGCGAAATCGGATCAACGCCAACACTGGGCTCGTCCAGCAGCATCAAACGCGGCGAACTGAGCAGCGCACAGGCGAGGCCCAGCTTCTGTTTCATGCCGCCGGAAAGACGCCCGGCATAACGGCGCGTGAAGGGCGCAAGGCCAGTGAATTCGAGCAGCCGCTGAAACTGCGCCTTGCGCTCGGCGCCCGTGACATTGCGCAGATCGGCATGCAGATCGAGGTTTTCCTGCACGGTGAGTTCTTCGTAGAGGCCGAAGCGCTGCGGCATGTAGCCGACTCTGCGATGCAAGGCCGCGTTGTCCTTGAGGCTATCCAGACCCAGCACCTCGATGCGACCGTCAGTGGGCGCGAGCAGGCCCGCCATGAGGCGCATCAGCGTGGTCTTGCCGGCGCCGTCGGTACCAACCAGCCCGGTGACCTGTCCGGCAGAAATGCTTGCTGTGAGGCCCGCGATGGCCGGCGTGCCTTGTGGAGTAAAGCGCTTGGTGACGCCATGCAGCGTCACCAACGCTTCTTTCATTGGGCGGCCCCGGCGGGAATGCGGATAGTCACCGGCATGCCCTGGCGCAAAGCGCCGTCGGGATTGTCCACCACCACGCGGATGCGATAGACCAGCGAGGTGCGCAGCTCGCGCGTCTCCACCGACTTCGGCGTGAATTCGGCGGTAGGTGAAATGAAGCCGATTTTGCCCGCATACTTTTTGCCGCCGGGCGTATCAGTCTCGATGTTCACTATCGTGCCAGGCTTGACGCGAGCCAGCTCCGGTTCGGCGACGTAAGCGCGTATCCACACTGGCGTGATGAGCGCCAGTGTGTAAATGGTGTCGCCATCCTTGACGATGGCGCCGGCTTCGCGCGCGCGGGTGAGGATCACGCCGGCCTCTGGGGCGAGTAAGGCGGCATCGGCCATGCGGCGCTGGACCTGTTCCACACTGGCCTGCTCCGCCGCCAGAGCCGCGCGCGCAGCGTCGATGTCTTCGCGGCGCGGCCCGACGACGACCAGATCGCGGGCCTTCTTTGCCACATCGAGCTGCGCGTTGGTCTGGCGTACTGCCGCGTTTGCACTGTCCAACGATTGTTTGGAGACAAAACCTTTACCCACCAGCGCCGCGCTACGATCGCGCTGCTGGCGGGCGTTCTCAGCGGCGGCGGCGCGGTCGGCGACGTTGGCCTGGGCCTGGGCTTTTTCTTCGGGGCGCGCGCCGTGTTCCAGCCGCGCCAGATTGGCCGCCTGGGCTGCTCTACGCGCCACGGCAACGCTCAGTTCTTCCTCGAAGTAGCTCTTCTCAAGCTGGGCCAAGATTTGCCCAGGCTTGATGGCATCGCCTTCATCGACATTCAGGCTGGCGATGCGGCCAGCCACCTTGAAAGACAGATTGGCTTGGCGCACTTCCACATTGCCGCCGAGTACCAACTCGCCACCGTGGTCGTGGCCATTGTTCCACCCGTACCAGGCGCCTAGCAAAACCAGTCCGATGACTACGATGACAATGACGACGCTGCTTCGCTTCATGGCTTGCCTCTTGTCGAAGGCCGCATTATCCCGCGTCTTGATCCTGCATTGCCAGTGTCAGCAATTTGGCCTTAGCAAACAGGCTGCGAGATGGCTGGCTACGCGGCTTGCCATTGCCGGTGATTTTCTTTAGTTTGCCATCTACATATCTAGGGGTGCTGGCGGAGCAAGAATCTGTCGGCTGAGAGAGTCCCTTTTGAACCTGTAAGGGTAATGCCGTCGTCGGGAAGCCGCTGGAACTTCTGCCTAGTCCTCCAGTTACTTCTCTGCGCCGAATGCGATATGAAAGACCCAAATTCTTTTTTTGCTAATTCTTTTGATCATCGGATCAGGCGAAAAGACCATGAGGCCGGGTGGTGTCGAATCGTCGATCATAGATGGGCCATTGCGACCCGGCATCAGCAACGGAATCGACTGACCAGACCGGTCATTTCACTCGCAATTTTCTCCAGATCAGCCGCAGTTTCAGCCGTTGAGTGCATAGCTGCGGTGGTTTCATCAACCATCGTGGCGATTTGTTCCACCTTTTGCGCAATGCTATTGCTGGCAACGCTTTGTTCCTTGGTTGCATCAGCCACGTCCCTGATACTGGTGAGCGTCGACTTGGCGCCGTCCTTGATCTGTCTAAGTGCGTTTGCAGCGCCCTCGGCCGCTGCAACGCCGGCCGCAACCTGCGGCAAGGCCGCATCCATCACGCCGACGACCTGGACCGTATCGGTCTGAATACCAGCAATCATCTGTTCGATCTCAACGGTTGCCGTGGAGGTTCGTTCCGCAAGTTTGCGCACTTCGTCGGCCACGACCGCAAATCCCCGACCTTGTTCACCGGCGCGGGCGGCCTCGATAGCGGCGTTTAACGCCAACAGATTGGTCTGACCAGCAATATCCTTGATTACACCGGCAATCGATGAAATCTGGTTGGCGTGTTCTTCGAGCTTGCGTATCCGGCTGGACGCATCACTCACCCGCAGGGCGATTTCTTTGATTTCGTGCGACGCGATCTCAACGCGACTGAAACCGTCCTCGGACAGTTGCACCGATGTGATCGAGTTTGTCTGAGTGTCGTTTGCGCTATCCGAGATGTGGTTGATACTCACCGTCATTTCTTCAATGGCAGCGGCCATCGAAGAGGTCGCGTCCGATTGATGCTGCGAAGCCGTGGCGACTTCGCGCGATGCGCTGCTGATCTGTTCCGCGCCACTTGATAAGCGCACCGAGCTTTGGCTGATTTCCGCCACCATCCCGCGAATCGATGCAACCATGTCGCCCAGTGAGGCCAGCATGCTGCCTTTGGTCGCCGCCGGCATATCACCGGTCAAATCGCCGGCCGCAACACGGGACATGAAGCCAATGGCTTCGGATGGCTCTCCACCGACTTGCCGTAGAACACCTCTCGCAATCACGAAACCGAGCCCGCCAATCAAGACAATCAGCACGGCAGCGATGAGGAGATTGGAAATAAGACGTGATTGAAACTCGGCGTCGATGTCATCAACGTAGACACCGGTACCGATGACCCATGACCAAGGCTCATACAGTCTGACGTAGCCGAGCTTTGCCACGGTTTCTTTTTGACCTGGCCGCGCGGTAAACGTCGTTTGAAAAGCGCCTCCCGGAGTCTTCTTGGCCGTAGCGATGATGTCCTTCCAGGTGTAGTTGCCTTGCGCATCCTTGATTTTTTCGAGCATGTTTTGCCCGATACGCTCCTTGATTATGTGATAGATGCCCACTCCTTCCGTTGTGAACGCATGCACATACTCGGATTTACCGTCATCACCTCCGTACCTCACGAATTAAAGGCGAATTAAAGGGGCCAGGCTCGATTTCTTTTGTGCTAACATGCCTACATGCCCCGTCGTCCCCGACTCCACCTTGATGGCGTTCCCTTGCACATCGTCCAGCGTGGCCACAACCGTGAGCCGTGCTTCTTTGCCGAGGAAGACTATCAGTTATCGCCACTGGCTAGGCGAAGCGCTGGTCGAAGGCGACTGTGCCCTGCATGCTTATGTGTTCATGACCAATCATGTGCATCTGCTGCTCACGCCCAAAAAGGCGTCCGCTGTTCCCAAACTCATCATCTCCCTGGGGCGGCGCTATGTGCAATACATCAATCGCAGCTATCGGCGTACCGGCACCCTGTGGGACAGCCGCTACAAATCCTCGCTGATCCAGGCCGAACCTTATCTGCTGGCTTGCCAGCGTTACATCGAACTCAACCCTGTGCGTGCCGCGATGGTGGAAGACCCTGCCTACTACAGGTGGAGCAGCTACCGCGCCAACGCCCTGGGACAGACCGATGCACTGGTGACTCCGCATGCGCTCACTCGATCCCTTGGCCAAAACGACAAAGCTAGGCAGACAGCATATCGGGCGCTGTTCCGAGCGCAACTGGATCGTGCGGCGATTGATGACATTCGCCTGGCGCTCAACCAGAACCAGCCGCTAGGCAATGAACGCTTTTACGCCAAGATAGAGAAAATGACGGGTGTCCGACGCGAAGCGAAACCACGAGGCCGGCCACGTGGTGACGAAGAGGCGATTTCAAGGGCGCTCGCAGTGTGGCAGGGTGAGTTGGGGTTGTGAGGGATGTGTCGATGATGCGACAGGAAGAAAGTTTCTAAGGCCCCGTTGAGGTGGTCGATGTAGTTAAGCAGCCAGTTTGCCGATGATCGGACGAATCTTCGGACGCGGCTTTTTCTCTGCCTGCCAAAGATCATACTGTCCTTGCATCCCAATCCAAAGATCAGCCGAGGTACCTAGCCACTTCGCCAAGCGGAGTGCTGTGTCGGCAGTGATTCCGGCATGAGAATTGAGTATCTTGGAAAGCGTAACGCGGCTGAGGCCCAGGGCTTCGGCCGCCTCGGTGACGGTCATCCCTTCTGGCATCCATTCCCGCAGCGCTTCGCCGGGGTGTGGCGGGTTGTGCATCCTGCTCATGCTTCTTCCTTAGTGGTAATCAAGATAATCTACAAGCTCCACGTCGTTTCTATCGAATCGAAAAATGACACGCCAATTTCCATTCACTGTGATCGACCAAAATCCGGCATGCCTGCCGGTGAGTTGATGTAGTCGCCAGCCAGGTGCATTCAAGTCGTCCGGCTTGGTGGCGTTGTCCAGCACGCCAAGTTGCAGCTTCAACTTGCTGGCATGATGGGCCTGTATACCGGCTTTGCTGCCTTTGCGAAAGAACGTTTCCAATCCCTTATGTCGGAACGATTTGATCATGGCCAAGTGTAAAGTATCACTTAACGATTAACAAGTGGGTTTTAAGGCCAATAAGTAACAATAAGGGGTCGGCGTGAATTGATTTGGCATAACCCTTAGAAGAGGCTTCCCCACCCGCTGTGGCAGGTAGCCCTCGTTTAGCAGAAATCAGGCGGGGAGCGGCTTGCCTTTGCCGGCGCTTTCCGTTAGTTTGTCTTCCACACATGTAGGGGTGCTGGGCGGTTAAACGCCTGGCTGAGATAACACCCTTTGAACCTGTACGGGTAATGCCGTCGTAGGGAAGCCGCTAGAAGTCCTGCTTTATCTTCCAGTCTCTTTCCACTTCGCGTCGCCCGCTTTCAAGACTGGAGCGCCACTAATGAACGCCAACGAAAAATTCATCGCCTCGACGGCCCATGTCGATGAGGCCGCCGTCAAGTCGCTGCCGAATTCGCGCAAGGTTTATATCGCCGGCAGCCGGCCCGATATTCGCGTGCCCATGCGCGAGATCTCGCAATCGGATACGCCTGCAGGAATGGGTGCGGAAAAGAATCCTTCCCTCTGCGTCTATGACTGCTCCGGCCCCTATACCGACCCGACGGTGAAAATCGACATCCGCAAAGGCTTGCCGGCCATGCGCCAGGGCTGGGTAGATGAGCGTAGCGATACCGAAGCTTTGCCGGGTTTGTCCTCAGCCTATGGTCGCGAGCGCGAGGCCGATCCGCAACTGGCGGAAATGCGCTTCGATCTCAAGCGCCAACCGCGCCGCGCCAAGGCCGGCCACAATGTCTCGCAGATGCATTACGCCCGCAAAGGCATCATCACGCCGGAAATGGAATTCATCGCTATCCGCGAAAACCAGAAGCGTGAAGGCTTGAGCGAAATGCTATTGCGCCAGCATCCGGGCCAGGATTTCGGCGCGTCGATACCGAAGATCATCACGCCGGAATTCGTGCGTTCGGAAGTGGCGCGCGGCCGCGCCGTCATCCCGGTGAACATCAATCACCCGGAAGTCGAGCCCATGATCATAGGCCGCAACTTTCTGGTGAAGATCAACGCCAACATCGGCAACTCGGCGCTGGGTTCCAGCATCCAGGAAGAAGTCGAGAAAATGACCTGGGCCATACGCTGGGGCGGCGATACGGTGATGGATTTGTCCACCGGCAAGAACATCCATGAAACACGCGAGTGGATCGTGCGTAATTCGCCGGTGCCCATCGGCACGGTGCCGATTTATCAGGCGCTGGAAAAAGTTGATGGCAAGGCCGAAGATCTCACCTGGGAAATCTTCCGCGACACGCTGATCGAGCAGGCCGAACAAGGCGTGGATTACTTCACCATCCATGCCGGCGTGTTGCTGCGCTATGTGCCCATGACTGCCAAGCGCATGACCGGCATCGTCTCGCGCGGCGGCTCCATCCTCGCCAAGTGGTGCCTCTCACATCACAAGGAAAATTTCCTCTACACGCACTTCGAGGAAATCTGCGAAATCATGAAGGCCTACGACGTGAGTTTTTCGCTCGGCGACGGCTTGCGCCCCGGCTCCATCCACGACGCCAACGACGAAGCGCAACTGGGCGAATTGCAGACGCTGGGCGAACTCACGCAGATCGCCTGGAAGCACGATGTGCAGACCATCATCGAAGGCCCCGGCCATGTGCCCATGCATCTCATCAAGGAGAACATGGATCTGCAGTTGAAGTATTGCGGCGAGGCGCCCTTCTACACGCTGGGGCCGCTGACCACCGACATCGCGCCCGGCTACGACCACATCACCAGCGCCATCGGTGCGGCCATGATCGGTTGGTACGGCACGGCTATGCTGTGCTACGTGACGCCCAAGGAACACCTGGGTCTGCCCGACAAGGACGATGTGAAGGACGGCATCATCGCCTACAAGATCGCCGCCCACGCCGCCGATCTGGCCAAGGGCCACCCCGGCGCGCAAGTGCGCGACAACGCGCTATCCAAGGCGCGCTTCGAATTCCGCTGGGACGATCAATTCAATCTCGGCCTCGATCCCGACAAGGCGCGCGAATTCCATGACGAAACCCTGCCGCAAGAAGGCGCCAAGCTGGCGCACTTCTGCTCCATGTGCGGCCCACATTTTTGCTCCATGAAAATCACCCAGGACGTGCGCGACTATGCTGCCGCGCAAGGCGTCTCGGCAGAAGAAGCGCTGAAGAAGGGTATGGAGGTCAAGGCGGTGGAGTTCGTGAAAACCGGTGCGGAGGTTTATCGCAAGCTTTGACGCACTCACGTTGCGTGAACTTCTTACAGCCGGAGATTAATGCTGTTGCTGAGGCTCAACCTTGCTTGAGCCGTTCAGTGATGGACGCCGGATTTTGACGACAGTCCAACACGGCAACCACAGTCACCGCATCTTCCTGCATGTCGTAGTAAATGGCGAAAGGAAAGCGTGTTGCGAGAATCCGGTAAAGACGGCCATCGGGCTTCGGATGTATGCCGCCGTACAGCAGCAAAGAGTCGATATCGGCATAGAGGCTATCCAGAAAATAGCTTCCAACTCCAGTTTGCTGCCGCTCGTAAAATACAAAACCTTCCAGAAGGTCTATTTCAGCTGAGCGGGTAATCAAAACCCGCATCAGCCCTTTTCCGTTTGCTTACGAATGCGTTGCTTGGCGTCGCTCCAAGCGGAAACAGACTCTTCGCCACCATCGAGCCGGCGCAGCCGCTCGACGAGAACGTCTCCGTGCCATGCCGGAACATTTTCGGCGCCGGACGTTTGCCGGCAAAAGGAATCCCAGAGCGATTCCATCAACTGTAGCCTTTCCGCCGTGGGCATGGCGGCAATATCAAACTCGGTCATGACCAGGAATCCAATCACGTTAACACGTTGAGGAATTCATGCTAACAAATACTTGGGCACATTGCTTACAGGCAACGGGAGCAACAACCTGCTCCATACCAACAGCGACGACCAATTGCCCCAGACGCACGACCGCGGTTGCCGCCTATTTCTGGTAGACCTGTACTGTCGCCGTGCCCTGCTCGGCAGAGCCGGAATAGCTGATCTTGCCTTTGGTAGCAACGCTCAGAATCGCGCCTTCGGCATTCTTGCCGGTAAAAGTGCCATTCACGATGGCCTGCCCAGACGAGAAAGATCCCATGCCGCTATAACTAACCGAGGCGGCTTGCGCGCCCTGATTGAAGGGTACATCCGTGAAGGTAACGGTGTATTGCCCGCTACCCGACAAAGTGGTCGGCGGGGCGGGCATCGAATAAACGATAGGGGTCGCCATGGTTGCGGTTTGGCTGCCGAAGTTCAGTACCAGGGTGCCGCCCGACAATAGAGAACCGCCTTGCCCCAGGTTGTCCGAAGGCTTGGTGCCGCCGATATGGCTATACGTGGCAATACCCGAGGTGGGAATGGCCGTGGCGGTGTCGCCGAACGCGAAGTGATCGGGGCCGCCAGGATTGAACTTGTCTAAACCCCAATAGACGTTGCCCGCCGCTGCGCTGAAGCCGCTGGCGAGTGCCTGATGCTCGCCGATTTCCGCGGCTAGCGAACTACTGCCATTGTTGGCCCAAATGTACACGACGCTAGCGGCGTCGCTACTTGAACCCGACGACACCCAAGACACGGCGGCGACACTATCGGCGACGGCCTGCAATTGCGAGCCGGGCGGTTGTGCTGCCGGATCGGCCGTCTTGGACGCTGCTGCTTTTAGTTCAGCGAGGGTCATGATCCTGTCTCTCGCCCCCAACTCTCTGCTCGCGCCACCGCCACCTTCTGCTGTCCCGCCTGTGGCTTTACTCGCCGCCACACGCGATGCGGTCGCCCCGCCTTGTGCGAGACGCTGACCACCTCTGTCTTTGCCGCGGCCCGCTGCTTCAAGGCGATCGCGCAGAAAGGGCGGCGGCGCCAGCAAGGGCTGCGGCAGCGAGTTGATCGTGGCGACATGGAAATATTCGTCGCGGCCGAAGTCTTTTTCGCCGGCCTGATTGGAAGCAATCACGCGGCCATCGCTGACGCCGCCATAAGTGCCGTTAGGCGCGAGCGAGCCATCGGCGTTATTGCAATCGTTATTGCAAGTAACCAGCGAAAAATGCGTGCCGCGTATGCCTATGGTCGCCGTAACTGATTTCACCGCATAGTTGGAGCGACTGTTTTTGCCGATCAAGCCGGTGATGGTGCGCAGCCCACCTTTAATCAAGCTGAAGATCGATTTGTCGTTGCCGGCTTCCCGCGTAAACTTGTAGTCGTCGATGCTGAACTGCGTATTGGGGCGCAAGGCTACGACAGATTCGTCGGTGAAGCGCACCTGCACGTTGCTGGCCTCGCCGACGCGCAACAAATCGCCCTTTTCCACCTCGGTGCCACGAGTGAGCTTGACTTCCTGCCCGCCGCGAACGGCGACTGCATCGCCCACCGACACCAGCACGCGTCCGGCTGGTTCCGCCAACGCCACCGATGAAGCAAGCAGCAGGACAGTTGATAACTGCGCAATTCTCGCGATATGCATGACAGCCTTTATTTGAAGTCGTAGCGCAGTTTTAAAGCAAACAGGCTGCGATCATAAATGTAGATAGGGACATTCGATTGCTGATCGGCGTACATCAGCTCGCCACGAACACTTAGATTCTTGCTGTAAAAATAAGACAGCGCCGCGTCGACGCTCTGGTAACGATCCTTGCGCGGTTCACCTATGCCGACACCAAAGTTAGCCTGGTAGTCGCTCTGCTGATAGAAGTAGCCGACGCTGGCGCCCCATTGCGGCCACGGTGCCAAGCTCAACATCGCGCGCAGACCATAGACGTCGCGCGATAATCGCTTACGCGTCAATTCGTCGTTGGCCACGCCACGGCGATGGCCGTCGTTACGCTCCTCCCCATAGCTCGCGCCCAGCGCCAGCGTGGGTTGCATGGGATGCGCAAAGCTATGAGTCCAGCCGGTGCTGATAGCGGCAAAATCGGCATTGCGCGCAGTGTTGATAGACAACACCGGCGGCGCGCCCAGCATCGTCACTGCATTCGTGTCGCGGTAGCGTAGCCAAGCGTATTGGAGACCGAGGCTGTAGCGATTGGCATCATCAACCTGATGCTGCCACTCGCCGTTGACGTTGGTGTTGGCGAGAAAAATCTGATCATCGACTTCAATCAGACTGCGCCCGGCATAGGCGCGAAAAAGCTCACTGTTCTTGATGTAAGACACGCCGCCCAGGCCGGTGAAGCTGCCCAGATCAAAAATATCGTGGTTGTTTTTGTGATGCAGCTTGGTATCGAAAGATAGGCCGCCGAAAAGCGCCACGCCTGGCGCTAGAGGATAGGTGCCTTGTACGCCCGCCGCGAGAGAGGTGAAGGTATCGCTGGCGTGCAGCGCCGTCGAACGCGTGTTGATCGCGCCCAGCACACCGAGATCGTTGCTCTTGGCGCCGCCGTTGATATTGCTGTCCACCCCCAGGCCCAATTCCACATAGCCAGCCGCGCTGGGCAGGTAGCGTGATTCGCGCGCGCGGATGGCGTCGAGATAGCGGCCTATAGTCGTCTTCTCAGCGTCCGAGGAGCCGGCGGCGAGTACGCTTTGAAACTCATCGCGGGCGCGCGCATCTTCGCCGAGCACAAAGTAGCCGCGCGCCAGTTCCAGTCGGGCAGCGCGGTTCTCCGGATAATTGAGCAGGTAGCGCTCCAGCGCCAGCACACCTTCGCCGGCATGTCCGGCGTTGATCGCCGCGACGCCATAATAGAAATCGAATACCGGATCGCCCAGTTGCTCGGGCTGTCCACGACCCAGTTGATAGGCTTCGTCGGCCTTGCCTTGCTCCAGCAGCGACTTGATATCTTCCCCCGCCCCGGCCCAAGCGCCCTGCGCGCACACCAGCACACCAACCAAGACAACCCAGCTTGATTTTGTCATAGCATCCCAGATAGTCTTTGTGGCAATTGTCATGTTACCGCCTTCGGGCCGATAAGTGGAATAGGGGGAGAAATGTCAGGCAAATCGGCGGACGATCAGCTCATGCCGCCCAAACAAAGGTACTTGATCTCGAGATAATCCTCGATGCCGTATCTCGACCCTTCACGTCCGACGCCGGATTGTTTGATGCCGCCAAAGGGCGCCACTTCATTCGAAATGATGCCGGTGTTGATGCCGACGATGCCATATTCCAGCGCTTCGCCGACACGAAAGCAGCGCGCCAGATCGCGGCTGTAAAAGTAGGCGGCGAGGCCGAACTCGGTGTCGTTGGCAAGTTGTATGGCTTCGGCTTCCGTCTTGAAGCGGAACAGCGGCGCCACCGGGCCGAAGGTTTCCTCGCGCGCGCACTTCATGTCGGGTGTGACATCGACGATCACAGTCGGTTCGTAGAAGGTGCCGCCCAGCGCATGACGTCGACCACCGGTAAGCACGCGCGCGCCCTTCGCGACGGCGTCGGCGACATGCTCCTCCACTTTGGCCAGCGCTTGTGCGTCGATGAGCGGCCCTTGCGTAATATCCGCCTCACTCCCGTCGCCCACGCGCAGCGCCTGTACCTTGGCGGCCAGTCGGGTGGCGAAGGCCTCGTAGATGCCGTCCTGCACCAGCAGACGATTGGCGCAAACACAGGTCTGGCCAGTGTTGCGGTACTTGGACAGCATGGCGCCTTCGACCGCTGCATCCAGATCGGCATCGTCGAAAACGAGGAAGGGCGCGTTGCCGCCCAGTTCCAACGAGAGCTTTTTCACGGTCGGTGCGCATTGGGCCATGAGCAGCCGCCCCACTTGCGTCGAACCAGTGAAAGAGAGTTTGCGCACGATGGGATTGGCGGTGAGTTCCGCACCGATGCTAGGCGCACTTTGCGCACTGCCGGTAATGACGTTGAATACACCAGGCGGAAACCCTGCGCGTTCGGCCAGATCGGCCAGCGCCAAGGCGGTGAGCGGCGTTTGCTCGGCCGGCTTGACCACCACCGTGCAACCGGCGGCGAGCGCCGGCGCGACCTTGCGCGTAATCATCGCCGCCGGGAAATTCCAGGGCGTGATGGCGGCGCAAACACCCACCGGCTGCTTGAGCACCAAGAGCCGCTTGTCGGCCGTCGGGCTGGGGATGACATCACCATAAACCCGCTTGGCTTCCTCGGCAAACCACTCGACAAAGCTCGCGCCATAGATTACTTCGCTCCTAGCTTCGGCCAACGGTTTGCCCTGCTCGGCCGTCATCAGCCGCGCCAAGTCTTCCACGCTGGCCATGATTAAGTCATACCAGCGCCGCAGCACGGCAGCGCGCGCCTTGCCGGGCAGCGCACGCCAAGCAGGTAGTGCCGCATCGGCAGCGGCGATAGCGCGCTGCGTTTCTGTCGCACCCATATCCGGCACGCTCGCCAGTAGCACGCCGCTGGCGGGATTGCGAACCTCGAAAATGGCGCCGCTATCAGCATCGCACCAGTCGGCGCCAATGGGGCAATGGGTGCGAAACAGCGTGGGGTCGTCAAACTGCATGGTGAGGTACCGGAGTGAGCGCAAAACCCAGTGTAATCGTCACGACTGAGAGAGAAAAGTCTGATGGCGACTTGGTTGATCCGCCACTGGGCGCGTGTATAGTCGAATGCAACTTCGCGACGTGGATTGCACGATGAAAGACGCCATGACCCGGCGCGCCAAATTGTTGCTCCTTTGCGGCAGCCTGGTCGTCACGCTTTCTCTGGGCATACGACATACCTTCGGCTTGTTCTTGCAACCGATGTCGCAGGACTTGGGCTGGACGCGCGGCACTTTTTCACTGGCACTTGCTCTGCAAAATCTCGTCTGGGGCATCGCCCAGCCCTATGCCGGTTGGCTGGCCGATCGCTATGGCGCGGGCCGCGTCATCGTCGCTGGCGGCCTGGCCTACACGCTGGGCCTGGTGGTGATGGCTTACTCGACCGAGCCCCTCAGCCTTAATCTCTCGGCCGGCGTATTGATTGGGTTGGGCATGAGCGGCACGTCGTTCTCGGTGGTGTATGGCGCGGTGGGCCGCGCCGTCAGCCCGGAGAAGCGCGCCAATGCGCTGGCGGTGGTGGGCGCGGCCGGTTCCTTCGGTCAATTCATGCTGGTGCCGCTGGGCCAGAGCATGATAAGCAGCATGGGCTGGCTGCAAAGCCTGCTGGTGCTGGCCTTGGCTGCCGCGCTGATAGCGCCGCTGGCGGCCGGTGTGGCGGAACGGCGCGATGCCAATCCGAACTTCGGGCCGGCGCAGTCCACCGCCGAGGCGCTGCGCGAAGCCTTCTCGCAGCGCAGCTTCTGGCTGCTGACGCTGGGGTTTTTCGTTTGTGGTTTCCAAGTGGTATTCATCGGCGCGCATCTGCCTTCCTACGTGCTCGACAAAGGCTTGAGCGCCAATGTTGGCATGCTGGCGCTGGCGCTAATCGGGCTGTTCAATATTTTCGGGACTTACGGCTTCGGTGCGCTGGGCGGGCGACTCAGCAAGAAATATCTGCTCAGCACCATCTATTTTTCGCGCAGTGTGGTGATCGTGATTTTTCTGCTGTTGCCGCTGACGCCGCTGTCCGTTGGACTATTCGCCGCCGCCATGGGTTTTCTCTGGCTGGGCACGGTGCCGCTCACCAACGGGCTGGTGGCGCAAATTTTCGGCGTACGCTATCTGGCCATGCTCTCAGGTTTCGTATTTTTCAGCCACCAGGTCGGCAGCTTTCTGGGCGTGTGGCTGGGCGGCGTGCTGTTCGACCGCACCGGCTCCTACAACCTCGTTTGGCTGATCTGCATCGCACTGGGCGTCGTCGCCGCGCTGCTCAATCTACCGATTGACGAACGCCCAGTGCAACGCGCCACCATGGCGCCGGCGACATGAAGCGGGTGCGCCTGCTGTTGCTCATTGCATTAACGGCCTTGGCCGCTTTCGCCACTGGCTGGGCGTTTCGCGCTTATTTGCAGCCGGACGCGGTAGTGGATTTTACTAACCGCGTTTTCCTGTGCAACTAATTAGGCGCTGCTTAAAACCGCGTCTTGGAAAGATCGCGTGGCGCTTCATCGGGCAGTGGGGCCGCGGGCGTATCGGGCGGAAACCAGGCCTGACGCAATGCGCCCGCCGCCAGTAACAGCAGGGGCGCCAACACCAAGACGTAGAAGGACGCGACTATCGGCCACCACACATGATCCGGCGCTGCCGCCATACGTGCACGTACTAAATAGGTGATGACCAGCGTCGCAACCAGGGCAACAGCCATTGCGGCGAAATTGAACCAGCGTACCGAACGCGAGTCACGCCGCTTCGGCGTCATGCGCCAGAACAACCAGAAGAAAAATCCCAACAGGGGGATGAGCAAGGACAGGGCGAAGAGCATGCTCGTAGCTTAGCGCAAAACGCTCAGCCACGACCAGCCGTAGCGCCTTACTTCTTGCCTTTTACTTTCTTGCCGGGTGCAGTCGGGTGGCGCTTTTCGTACTCGGTCTTGGCGAGCTCGACGTCGTCGTAAGGCTCGGGGTTGCTGACGATGCGTAGCAGCGCGTCATCTTTCATGCGCGGATACAAATCCTTGCTCCAGCGCTGTATCAACTCAGCCGGCTTGGTGGCATAGCCATGCACGGTCGCGATGCGCGGCGGCGTCAGCGCGTGTTTGTCGATACTGGCGAAGTCGCGATTTTCATAGCTCGTCGCCCATTCGCCCACCAGGCGCGGGCCGTCGGCCAATTGCAGCAACAGCAGTGCGGCGAACTCATCGGCGACCTCTTCCTTCTCGCCGTTGGCGAGCGGCCAGCTTTTGGTCACGGCATGGGCCAAGGCGTGGAACAGCGCACCCAGCGCGGCGCCGGGCTTGTCATACATGCGCCCAACGGTTTCAGTGCACAACACGAGCTCGCCAGAGCCGGCGGCGGGCGCATCCTGGCCGCAAGGCTGCACGCGGACGTTGTAATCCCTGGGCAAGCCGAACATGGTCTTCACGCCGGCCAAGCCAGTCTGCAATGTGGATTGCAATCGGTCCACACCATCCTCCGGCAGGGTGGTGAGCTTCTTGATCTCCACGGTGGGCTGCTTCTTGATTAAGGTGGCGTAGCTGTTATCCAGCACCAAGTAATACTTACCCGTCGAGCTAATGGTGGCCTGAAAGTTAAAAGGGGCAATGCCCTTCACCTTGCCCTGCATTTCGTAAGGCAGCTTCTTTTTCAGGCGGTCATAGCCGGATTCATCGACGATAAAGGCGCTAACATCTTTGAAGATGTTGCTGTTCAGCGCCACCTGAACAAAGAACACATCGCCCGGTTCAGCGGTCGGCAGCGAAATAACCTTGGAGTCGCCAGCGCTGATTTCGAATTTTTGTTTGAGGACGTCGGTGGCGAAGGACTTGAATATCTGCACCCCGGCGTGGGCCGGCGCTAATGGCCAGATAAGCGAACCAACAAGAAATCCAAAAGACAGAAACAATCGCGTGTAACGTATTGCACTATGCATGGCAGTCCCCCCCCGAGAACAAAATGGCAAGTGAATATACTCTAAATCGCTCAAGCCGTCTTGAGACTAACTCGACACTACAAGCGCCGTAACGGACATGGCGTTTAAAGCGCCACGGCGTATTGCACGCCTTGTTCAATGGCGCGCTTGGCGTCCAGTTCCGCCGCGACATCCGCGCCGCCGATCAGCGTAACCCTGGCGCCCGCCGCTTGCAAGTCGTCAAGGAGTTCACGTCGCGGCAACTGGCCGGCGCACAGCACAATGGTGTCGACATCGAGCAATTTGCCCTCGTCGCCCAGCTTGATATGCAGCCCTGCGTCGTCGATTTTTTCGTAGCTCACGCCGGCCAACGTGTGCACGCCGCGTCGCTTGAGCAGCGCGCGGCGTATCCAGCCGGTGGTTTTGGCCAGACCTTCGCCCACCTTGCTGGTCTTGCGCTGGAGCAGCCAGATTTCACGCACGGGCGGATCGTCGGCCGGCGGCTTGAGGCCACCGCGTTGCGTGAAGTTGCTGTCGATGCCCCACTCGTTGCGGAAATGCGCGATGTCGTCGGCGGCGCTGCCGCCGTGACTTAACAGCTCGGCCACATCGAAGCCGATGCCGCCCGCGCCCAAGATGGCGACGCGACGCCCGACTTCGCGGCGCCCTTCAATGACGTCGACATAGCGTGCAACTTTGGGATGTTCTATGCCGGCAATATCCGGTACGCGCGGCACAATGCCGGCGGCAAGTACGATTTCATCGAATCCGCCTGCGGCCAACTCCACCGCTGTGGCGCGATGGTTGAGTTTCAACTTGACGCCAGTAGTCTCGATGCGGCGCTGGAAGTAGCGCAAGGTTTCACCGAACTCTTCCTTGCCGGGGATGCGCTTAGCGAGATTGAACTGGCCGCCGATGCGATCAGACGCTTCGAACAGCGTCACTTCATGGCCCCGCTCCGCAGCCGTCACGGCGCAAGAGAGCCCTGCCGGACCGGCGCCGACCACGGCGAGTTTTTTCACTGTGAGGGCGGGTGCGGCGACCAGTTCGGTTTCGCGACAAGCGCGCGGATTGACAAGGCAGGTGCACAACTTCTGCACGAAAATGTGGTCGAGGCAAGCCTGATTGCAGGCGATGCAGGTGTTGATCTCGTCGGCGCGCCCGGCCGCCGCCTTGTTTACGAAATCCGCATCGGCGAGGAAAGGCCGCGCCATGGACACCATATCGGCATCGCCGCGCGCCAGCACTTCTTCGGCCACGTCCGGCGCATTGATGCGATTGGTGGTGATGAGTGGAATCTTCACCGCGCCTTTCAAGCGGCGCGTTACCCAGGTAAACGCCGCACGCGGCACCATGGTGGCGATGGTGGGGATGCGCGCTTCGTGCCAGCCTATGCCGGTATTGATGATCGATGCGCCGGCTGCCTCGATGGCCTGCGCCAGCTTCACCACCTCATCCCAAGTGCTACCGCCTTCGACCAGATCGATCATCGACAAACGAAAGATGATGATGAAGTTAGCCCCCACCTTCTCGCGCACGCGGCGCACGATCTCGACAGCGAAACGGATGCGGTTCTCGAAAGGCCCGCCCCATTCGTCGTCGCGCTGATTTGTGCCGGGCGCGATGAATTGATTGATGAGATAGCCCTCGGAACCCATGATCTCCACGCCGTCATAGCCCGCCTTCTGCGCCAGCCGCGCGCAACGCGCGTAGTCGCCAATGGTTTTCCTCACGCCCCAAGCAGAGAGCGCGCGCGGCTTGAAAGGGCTGATGGGCGACTTGATGGCGGAAGGCGCCACCGCCAACGGATGATAGGCGTAGCGGCCGGTGTGCAAAATCTGCAAACAAATCTTGCCGCCCGCCTCATGCACGGCTTCAGTGATCAAGCGATGCTTGCCCACTTGCCAGGGAAAAGTGAGCTGCGAGGCCTTGGGCGAGCTGCGTCCCGCGAGATTGGGCGAGAAGCCGCCCGTCACCATCAGGCCGACACCGCCGCGCGCACGCTCGGCAAAAAACACAGCCATGCGCTGGAATCCATCCGGCGCCTCTTCCAGGCCGGTATGCATGGAGCCCATGAGGGCGCGGTTCTTTAGGGTGGTGAAGCCGAGGTCTAGCGGGGCGAGTAGATGGGGGTAAGTGGTCATTTCGGTTGCTTAGAAAAATTCACGAAGCGCAAATTCAGTTTTAAATTATTGAGCTTTCCATAACTCGTGACACTCACCATCATCCCGAACGATGTTTGTCATGAATTCCGGAAACATCAATGAGCACGGTCACTTGGGTACGTCTTAACAGTTTCTTGAAATCGGCGTCGAACGTAACCAGGTGTTCGCCGAGTTGAATAACTACTGTCGCGAGCCATGCGTCTGAAACATCATTGGCGGCCAATTGATTCATGACTCGACAATACAAATTTCTGTACGACAAGTCAAAATGCCGCTTGAGACGCGCGCGCCTCGCGCCGCAGAACACCAGCGGTGCCGAGTCAAATTTCAGGCACTTGGGATCAATTCGACTCAGTACCGATGGCAAGGAAGGTCTCAGATCGACCCATAAGGGACGGTTAGGTTGAGCCTAGGCGGACGTTCGCCGTAGAAGTCATTGGCGCTGCGCGGTTTTATCGCGCAGCGTCCGTGTGGACTGTCGGTTTAGAAAACTATTTCGCACGAAGATATAGAGCCTTTTGTGTTGACCCCGGTGCTTGTCGTTCTTCGGTTACAAATATCTCTGTCTTGGCTTTGACAAGATCGGAGAGCTTCTTGTAACCGTAAAGTCTGGAGTCAAAATCGGGTTGCAACTTGGTAAGGTAGCTACCGAAAGTGCCCAAATGTGCCCATCCAGCGTCGTCACTTGATTGTTCAAGTGCGGCTAGTACGAATTTCTTAGGGAATTCTTGTTTTGTTTCCGCAACCTCAACAGGAAGTTGAGCTGGAGTCGAATCGTTTTCGGCCTTCTTCGCCGATGCAGTGTGTTCGATTGTGGCACTTGAACGAAGAACTTCAGTAAACACAAATTTATGGCAGGCATTGCGAAAGGCATCTGGCGTTTTCTTTTCACCGAAGCCGAGAACAATGAGGCCCTCTTCCCGTAAGCGCATTGCAAGACCAGTGAAATCACTGTCGCTCGTAATCAGACAAAACCCATCGAATTTTCGCGTGTAGAGCAAGTCCATTGCATCGATGATAAGAGTGCTGTCCGTGGCGTTCTTGCCAGTCGAATATGCAAATTGTTGAACGGGTTTGATGGCATATTGTTGAAGCACCTTCTTCCAAGAAGAGCTTGTAGGAGCGGTGAAGTCACCGTATATGCGTTTTACGGTTGCCTCTCCGAACCGTGCAATTTCGGCAAGCAGTCCCTCAATAACTGCAGCTTGTGCATTGTCGGCGTCAATGAGAACCGCTAAACGAAGGGTCGGCTCTTCAGCTTCAATTTTGGCGATTAATCGTGGGGATACCAAGGCAACTCCTGTTTTCTAACGATGCTGTAGAAAAAGTAGCTGAGGGGTCTTGACCCTACACTTCTGTGGGTGACAAAACCATTCCTCGCTCGGCGATCGCTCGATGGCGGCCATTCTGGTGGGCGGATTTATTCGTTCGTCCATATGCAATTTCCAAAACGGAGTTTTTTACAGATTCAAGGTCTGAGTTGAGGGGCAGCCGGAGCGAAGCGGAGGGAACCAAAATGCGCAGCATTTTGGTTCCCTCTCGAACGATGGGTTAAGCCGGGTATGCAAAACGGGAACCCTCGGGTTGCTCAAGAAAGTTACCCCAAAGCCCCCACTCAGATTGATCGGGGGAAATCGAGGCGAAGACCCAAAGTGCCGCAAATCGCAGCGGTGGTACGGACAAAGCCTTTGGATCGAAATGCACTTGGCGATTAAGGTGAATGGCAACGGTTAGGTCTTCGGAGTCGACGTATTGGGTGAGGGACTGGACGATTTGCTCTACGCTTGCATTCAGGTTCAGAGATTCAGGGACAACCTCTTTCAGTTGGACCGGCGCAAAGTGTTGTGTTCCATCGACGGCCCAAGTTGCCACGAAATCGTAATCTTGTGACTCTCCGCGAGACGTATGGATTGGCTGGCCAATTCTCTGAGCCATGCCATGACAGAACAGAGCAGCTTCTCTTGCCTCTCGCCATTCCTTGAGACCGTTGGTACGCAGATGCTTGGCGTGAGGCGAAAGTGGGGACTCGGAGATTTCTAGTTCAACCGCTCTAAGCCCAGAGAGAAACTGCGCAGGGTCGCGGAACTCACGACGCTGAAATTCTCGAAGACGACTGCGGTTCATGTCAAAAGCCTAACGTGAGGTAGAACACAAAACGGGAAGTAAACAGATTATTAGACTGGCCAATAATCTGGCTGTATCGGCTAAGTGACTGAGTATTAACACCGCCAGAGATTTGCAAAAGTTCGCCATGTGAAATATCTTTCTGGTACCAGTGAATAGCTGAGAAGCATACGCCAGGAAGATGCGAATGGCTGCTGTATAGAAAATTTTGTTCATGGGCCGAACTGAGACAATCGTGTCAGTCAACTTGGTTGTTGATCGCCTCGATCAAACACCGTATTTCTTAAACCACAGCAACATGCGCTGCCAGCCGTCTTCGGCGGCGGCTTTGTTGTAGCTGGGACGATAGTCGGCATGAAAGGCGTGTTGGGCGTCGGGATAAACGTGAATCTCTGAAGGATTGCCGGCCTGTTTCAAGGCCGTGCGCATTTTTTCCACCTCGGTTTGCGGGATGCCCTGATCCTGGCCGGCGTAGAGGCCCAGCACGGGCTTCTTCAAGGTAGCGGCGATGGCCAGCGCTTGTGTAGGCGTGCGTTCGTTGGTTTCGCCGTTGAGACGGCCGTACCAGGCGACGCCCGCTTTTACCTTGGGGTTGTGGGCGCTGTATAGCCAGACAATACGGCCGCCCCAGCAGAAGCCGGTGATGGCCAGACGCGCCGTCTCGCCACCGTGAGCCTTGCTCCAGGCGACGCAGGCATCGAGGTCGGACATGACCTGCGCGTCCGGCACTTTGGAAACAATCTTGATGATCTCGTCGATGCTGCTGAGCTTTTTTGGATCGCCATAGCGGGAGAACAATTCCGGCGCGATGGCGAGGTAGCCCAGCTTGGCCAGGCGCCGGCAGACGTCCGCGATGTATTCGTGCACACCGAAGATTTCGGACACCACCAGGATCACCGGGAAATTTGCCCCTTTGTTTGGTTCGGCGCGATAGGCCGCCAATTCGCCGTCGGCAGCCTTGATCTTGACCGGTCCCGCATTCAACCCTTGGGGGTCAGTAATGATGGCGGTTTGCGCCATGACGGGCCGCACGGCCAGGGCAAAACCTGAGGCCAGCACGGTGGCGACGAAATCGCGTCGGGTAAAAGGCACAGCGGGCAGCAGGCTATCGAAGTCGGCGCGATGATCTTTGTTCATGGCTCTCTCCTTTGCGTGACGTGACTTACATCAAAACGATATCGAACTGCTCCTGGGCATAGCCGGTCTCGGCTTGCAGCGAAATGGGCTTGCCGATGAAATCGGAGAGCATGGCGAGGGACTGCGATTCTTCGTCGAGGAACAGATCGGTCACCGCGGGCGCGGCCAGCACGCGGTATTCGCGGGCATCGAATTGGCGTGCCTCGCGCAACAGTTCGCGCAGAATCTCGTAGCAGATGGTGCGCGCCGTGCGTACCTCGCCACGACCGCCGCAGGTAGTGCAGGTTTCGCACAGCACGTGGGCGAGCGACTCGCGCGTGCGTTTGCGCGTCATCTCGACAAGACCCAGGCTGGTGAAGCCGCTCACCGACAGCCGCGTGTGGTCGCGCACCAGCGCCTTGTTGAATTCGGCCAGCACAGCCGCCTTGTGCTCCTCGTTTTCCATGTCGATGAAGTCGACGATGATGATGCCGCCCAGATTGCGCAGCCGCAATTGGCGCGCGATGGTTTGTGCGGCTTCGAGGTTGGTTTTGAAGATGGTGTCGTCAAAATTGCGCGAGCCAACGAAGCCGCCGGTGTTGACGTCGATGGTGGTCATCGCTTCGGTCTGGTCCATGATGAGATAGCCGCCGGACTTGAGATCGACACGGCGCGCCAGCGCCTTATCAATTTCCTCCTCGACGCCATGCAGATCGAACAAGGGCCGCTCGCCGATGTAATGCTCCAACAGCGGCATCAATTGCGGCATGAACTCCTGAGCGAAGCTTGATAGCTTTTGAAAGTTTTCACGCGAGTCGATGAGGATGCGCGTGGTATCGCGCGTGACCAGATCGCGCAGCACGCGCTGCCCCAGGGTGAGATCCTGATAGAGCAGGGCGGGCGGGCGGGCGCTTAGCGCGGCGTTCTTTGCTTCGGCCCAGATTTTGCGCAGGTAGCTGATGTCGTTGGCGAGTTCTTCGTCGCTGGCTTTTTCCGCCACCGTGCGCACGATGAAGCCGCCCCCTTCATCGGCCGGCACCAGCGATTGCAGCTTGGCGCGCAGTTGTTCGCGCTCCGCCTCGCCCTCGATGCGCTGGGAAATGCCGATGTGATGTTCCTGCGGCAGATACACGAGCAGGCGGCCGGCAATGCTGATCTGTGTGGACAGGCGCGCACCCTTGCTGCCGAGCGGGTCTTTCAGTACTTGCACGATGAGATTCTGTCCTTCGGACAGAATCTTTTCGATAGGCCTGGTGTGCTCGCCGCTCGGCCGCTCGCAGCCGTTGCCGTGGCGCTCTTCCCAGATGTCCGCCACGTGCAGAAAGGCGGTGCGCTCCAGGCCGATGTCGATGAAGGCCGACTGCATGCCGGGCAACACGCGCACGACGCGACCGAGATAGACATTGCCGACGATGCCGCGCGAGGCCGTGCGCTCGATGTGCAACTCTTGCACCACACCGTTTTGCATCAGCGCAACGCGAGTTTCCTGTGGCGTGAAGTTGACGAGAAATTCTTCGCTCATCGCGATCCCCAAAGTCTTGTAAGGGCTGAAGACGGCATTGAGGTTTCCACCTCCGCCCTCCGCACCCCTTACCAGACTTCAAATAGGATAACCGAAGCGCCTTAGCAGCATGGCGGTTTCGAACAGCGGCAGACCCATGATGCCGGTGTAGGAACCGCGTATCTCTTCGATGAATATGCCGGCCCGCCCCTGGATGCCGTAAGCGCCGGCTTTGTCGAGCGGCTCGCCGCTGTGCGCATAGCGCTTGATTTCGGCCTCGCCGAGCGCGCGAAAGCGCACCTCGTTGATATTCAGCGCCTGCTCGATACGGTTTTCTTCAGCCACCGCCACCGCCGTCAGCACGCGATGGGTGCGACCGGAGAGGCGGCGCAGTATGTCCATGGCATCGGCTTCATCGACCGGCTTGCCGATAACGGCGCCGTCGATCTCCACCGTCGTATCGGCGGAAAGCACCGGGTGCGGTATCAGCCGGCGCTGGTGCATGCGATTGAGGCCGGCGTGAGCCTTGGCGACCGTCACGCGCTGCACATAGACTTCGGGCGATTCATCGGGCAATGGCACTTCGTCCACATCGGGCGCTTCTCGCGGCACGTCGCGAAACAACAGCAATTCGAAGCGCACGCCGATTTGCGCCAGCAGCTCACGTCGGCGTGGGCTGCGAGAAGCAAGGTAGATGCGATGATCGAGGTTGGCCATGCGGGTTGCTAGTTTCGGGTTTCGGGTTTCGGGTTGAGAGGTCAAGAGGGTTTTTAACTCGAAACCCGAAACTCGAAACTCGCAACTCATTCTCTATGGTATGGATGATTCTTTAGCAGGCTGGCGGCGCGGTAGAGCGCTTCGGCCAGGAGCACGCGCACCAGCGCATGTGGCAATGTCAGGCTGGACAAGCGCATCAATTCCGCAGCGGCTGTCTTGATCTCCGGCGCCAGACCGTCTGGGCCGCCGACCACGAGCGCAACATCATCGCCGCCTTCCATCCACTGCTTCAGGCGCGCCGCCAATTGCTGCGTCGTGACGTCCGCCCCACGCTCATCCAGCGCGACGAGCCGGCAGCGTGTCGGCAGCGCGGCCTTGATGCGCAGCGCTTCCGCCGCCAGCATGGCCTCCACGCTCTTGCCGCCGCTGCGCGGCTCGGCCTTGATCTCTTGCAACTGCATGGTCAGTTCGCGCGGCATGCGTTTGGCGAACTCGGCATAGGCTTCATTCACCCAGGCCGGCATGCGTGTGCCGACAGCGGCGACGATGAGCTTCATCGTCCGGCTGACTACTCGTCGGTGCTCGCCGCGGCCTTCTTTTTCGCAGCAGGCTTGGACGACCAGAGTTCTTCCAGGTTGTAGTAAGCGCGCACGGCGGGTTGCATAACGTGCACCACGATATCGCCGAGATCGACCACAATCCAGTCGCCCGTCTCTTCGCCTTCGGTGCCGAGCAAGGTGCCGCCAGCCTCTAGCACTTTGTCCTGCACGCTGCGCGCCAACGACTTGGTCTGCCGCGCCGAATCGGCGCTGGCAATGATGATGCGGTCGAAGAGGGAAGACAGCTTGGTGGTATTGAAGACTTCGATGTCGTGCGCCTTGATGTCTTCCAGCGCCGCTACCGCGATCTTTTGTAATTTTCTAACGTCCATCCGGTGCCTGATAAAAATGTTCCCGGTCAATATACTCTCGAACCGGATCGGGGATCAAATAACGCGCGCTAAGTCCTGCCGCGAGGCGGGCGCGAATCAAGGAGGCCGAGATCGCCAGCGGCGTCATGTCGAAGGGTACAACACGTCCGGCGGCGGCATTGCTCCAATGCTCCGGCGTACTCGCCATGCGCTGCGTGAACTCGCTAGCCAGCGGCGTCGGCATGTCGGCTGCGGCAAGCTCGTAGCCCGGCCGCGTCGCCACCGCAATGTGCGCGTAGTCAAATAATTCTTGCCAACGATGCCAGGTAGTGAGGCCGAGAAAGGCATCGCTGCCCATAATTAAAAGAAGAGGCGTTGTGGCGCCCAAGGTCTGGCGCAATCGCGCCAAGCTGTGCACCGTGTAGCTGGGTTCAACGGCGGCGACTTCGCTGGCATCCAGCTCGAAGCGCGCATTACCGGCAATGGCCAGCTTGACCATCTGCAAGCGCTGCGCCGCAGAGGCCCGCGGAACATGGCGGTGCGGTGGCACACCGGCCGGGATCCACAGTACCTGCCTGAGGTCCAGCGCTTCATAGGCCTCTTCGGCCAGCCGCAGATGGCCGAAATGCACGGGATCGAACGTACCGCCGAGCAAGCCGATCGGATCACTCATTTTCCGGCGCCTGACCAAAGACATCGCGATAGCTGAGGTACACGCTGATCATGAGTATGGGCGCCAGAATAAACAACATCAGCATGCGCAGGACTATGGCCAACACCGCCAGCAAGGATTTCGAAATCAGGCCCACCACGAGCATGACCACACCCGGCAGTATCACGCCGACCACGACTACGCCCAGGGCGTAGACCAGAAAGGCGCGCCAATTTCGCCTTGCGGCGACGATGCTGAAGAACAGCGATTTCAAGGCCGGCACACCGTCCCAGGCGACCAGAAGCGGAGCGAACCAAAAGGCCAACGCCACCGGTAGCGCCAACACCAGCAAGTGCGCCATGGCGTAGAGCGCCGCCTCTTCGTCCAAGGTATTCACTTCGGTCGCGGCAACGTCGCCGCCTTGCCATAAGGCGAACACCGCCAGCACCGCCAGCGCCGCCAACAACTGCAAGCCGCCAAGCTTAACGAGCGCCAGTCTATGCGCGCTCAGGCCAGCGGTCAGCATGTCGGGCCGAAAACCACCCTGGTCCAGCGCGCGGCAACCGTTCGCCACCATGACGGTGAGCAGCGGCAAAAGCAAAGGCGAAACAAAGGGGCCGACTTGCGGAATGAGATTGGTCACTACCACCAGCAACAGATAAGCCAGGGTCAGGCTCGTAAGGAGCGGTGGATTGCGGCGATAAAGCCGGAAGCCTTCGACTATCCAGCCCCAGCCGCGCGCAGCGGGAAGACGACGCGCTTGCATTTAAGGGTGGGCGCGAAGCGGGTTCGCGGCGCCACCAAACGAGAGCTTATTCAAATATCTCCACATAGGCGGCATAGGTGGAACCCAACAACACCGGTCCCAAAACGAGGAAGCCGAGACCGAAAGGAATAGCGGCAATAATGCTCAGGACGAACACGATGACACCATAGACCAGGAAGGGCACAACATTTTTCAAGCAGGCCATAAAGCTGCCCTTCATGGCTTCAAGCGGCGCGATGTTGTGAAAAACAACCAGCGCAGGCGCGAACCACACCGCCATAGCGAGCGGCACCAAGAGCACCAGCATGACCAACATAGCGAGAAAGAGCCCACCCAGCGCCATGCCGACACCGGCGCCGCGCCCCATCAGGCCGCCGGTTAAGGCTGCACCGCCGCCGATGACGAAGGTAACGCCGACGATAACCACCACACCGATCAGATAGAACACGCCGACCAGGATGAGCTTGCCGGTGTTTTGCTTGAAGCCGGCGAAAAGGTGGTCGATGCGCAATTCACCGCCGTCGCTGAGCGACTTGCAGCCAAGCAGAATGCCGCCGACGAACACCGGCAAGAGGAAATTGACCACCATAGACCCGAGGAAAGGCACAAGGCTCAGCACGACAATGATCACCAGCATGATGACGGCGATGGCGATCCACACCCCCGGGTTTTTGACGAAAAGCTCCCAACCTTGCTTAAGCCACTCAAGACCACGCCCGCCATCGACGTTGCGCCCATTGGCATCGAAACCGCCGACGACAGTTGCCGGGCTTTCAAAAGGGTTCTGCTCGCTCATGGCCGCCTCGCTGTGTTGTTATGTAATGACGAATTGAATTTCAGAACGTGCCTATGACCCACTGCGGTACGCGCAAACCTGAATCGAGCGACTCTTGGCGCGAGAATTTGCCATCGCCCTTGGAATCGACCATGTAGTAAGGCACGCCGTGTGACGGTGTGACCTTAATCATGTAGAGCTTACCGCTGACGCGGTATTCCTCGACGCGGTCTTCGCCGCGCGTGGTAATGGTCACCTGCGGTTCAAGCGCCGGATCGGGCACGTAGCCCGGCGGAGGCGGGGGCGGCTCAGGGAGCGGTTGTAAGCCGCTCGGGCGATCCATCTGAGCAAACGCCGGCGCGGCCATGGGTAGCATGGACAGACCAAGAGTCAGGAGCAAGACGGTTTGAGTCAGATGGAAGCGGCGCATGATGAAATTCCTGAGTGGCCAGTCGTGTTCGAAGGAGGCGGTCGATTCTATCAGAGGTTGAGTTGCAACTCGTGTTCGGCGGGCAACGGTTCGAAGCCGCGCCGCTCGTAGTGCTTGAAGATGGCGTCGACGACTTGTGCCGGCTCGTCGATGACTTGCAGCAGATCGAGGTCTTCGGGTGCAATCATGCCTTCATGCACCAGCCGCTCGCGGAACCAGGCCAGCAACCCTTCCCAATACGGGCTATGCACCAGGATGAGCGGAATGCGGCGGGTCTTGCGCGTCTGGATCAAGGTCAGGGCTTCCATCAGCTCATCCAGCGTGCCGAAGCCTCCGGGCAGCACCACATAGGCGACGGCGTATTTGACGAACATCACCTTGCGCGCGAAAAAGTGGCGGAAGCTGAGCGAAATATCCTGATAGGGATTGTTGACCTGTTCTTTCGGCAACAGCATGTTGAGCCCCACGCTGGCGCTCTTGCCGAAGTAAGCGCCCTTGCTGGCCGCTTCCATCACGCCAGGGCCGCCGCCGGAGATCACCGAAAAACCGGCGTCGGACAACAGCCGGGCGATTTCTTCCGCCTGTTTGAAGTAGGCATGCTCGGAAGTAATGCGCGCGCTGCCAAACATGGATACCGCCGGGCGTATGCCCGAGAGTCGCTCTGTGCCTTCGACGAACTCTGCCATAATGCCGAGCAGGCGCCAGGCCTCGCGCGCGGTGCGCGAAGCACCTGCGGCATCGGCATCCGTGATGTTGTTTGATTTGGTTTTCATATGCTGCTACTCGTCGACGGATCGTCTTATCTTTATCGCGCGTTTCATGCCATGCCCGACTTGCGCAACAAAGCGGGCGAGCCCACCGGCGCAATCTACGGTGTCATCAACATGCTACGCCGGCTGGATAGCGACTACAAGACGAGCGACGGCCCCTATTATCGCGCCTGCATTTTCGACGCCAAGGGCAAGACCTTTCGCGACGACTGGTATCCCGAATACAAGGCCCATCGCCCGCCCATGCCCGACGATCTGGCGCGTCAGATCGAGCCGCTGCACGAATGCATACGCGCGCTAGGCTGGCCGCTACTGATGATAGATGGCGTCGAGGCCGACGATGTAATTGGCACGCTGACGCACCAAGCCAGTCGTCAGCGCATCGAGTGCGTCGTCTCTACCGGCGACAAGGATCTGGCGCAACTCGTCAATCCACATGTGCGCCTCATCAACACCATGAGCAACGAGGTGCTGGACGAAGCCGGCGTGCTGGCGAAATTCGGCGTGCCGCCGGAGCGCATTGTCGACTACCTCGCGCTCGTGGGCGACAGCGTGGATAACGTGCCGGGCGTGGAAAAGGTCGGCCCGAAGACTGCGGTGAAGTGGCTGCAACAATATGGCACGCTGGACAACATCGTGGCGCACGCCGAAGAAATCGGCGGCGTGATCGGCGAGAATCTGCGCCGCGCTCGCGACTTTCTGCCGCTGGGACGCAAGTTGATTACTGTTGCATGCGATCTTGATCTGCCTGTGCAGGTGACCGAACTCGCACCGGTGGAGGCCGATCGTGAAAAGCTCGCCGAGCTTTACGCCAAGTTGGAATTCAAAACCTGGCTGAGGGAGGTGCAGGTGCAGGTGCAGGGGCAGGGGCAGGGGTCAGGAATCAGGAATCAGGAATCAGAGGTCGCGGCGCAGATGCCCTTGTTGGTGGATGATGGCGCGCATCGCAAGCACTACGAAACGGTGCTCACTTGGGAACAATTCGATGCCTGGCTGAAGAAGATCGAAGCCGCGCCGCTCACCGCTTTCGATACCGAAACCACAGGGCTGGACCCGATGCGGGCGCGGCTGGTCGGCTTCTCGCTTTCAGTCACTGCTGGCGAGGCCGCTTACGTACCGCTGGTGCATGCTTACGCCGGCGCGCCGGCGCAACTGCCGTTCGATGCGGTGCTCGCACGACTGAAGCCGTGGCTGGAATCCGCACACCACGCCAAGCTGGGGCAAAACCTGAAGTACGACATGCACATCCTCGCCAACCACGGCGTACACCTGGCAGGCGTGGCGCAGGACACGTTGCTCGAATCGTATGTCTTGGAGTCCGACAAGAGTCACGACATGGATTCGCTGGCGAAGCGACACCTGGGCCTTACCACCATCACCTATGATGAGGTAACCGGCAAAGGCGCCTCGCGCATAGGCTTCGATCAAGTGGAGGTCGCCCGCGCCGGCGAATACGCGGCGGAAGACGCCGACATCACCCTGCGGTTGCATGCCGCGCTCTACCCGTCACTGGCTGCGGAGCCGCGTCTGGAGGTTTTGTACCGCGATATAGAACTGCCAGTTATGGCAGTGCTGTTCCGCATGGAACGCAACGGCGTGCTGATCGACGCCGGCTTGCTCGAACAACAAAGCGCCGAACTGGGCCAGCGCATGATGAACATCGAAGCGCAGGCGCATGTCGTGGCCAAGCAGCCCTTCAACCTCAATTCACCGAAGCAGATCCAGGAAATCCTGTTCGAGCGCGAGAAATTGCCGGTGCTGAAGAAAACGCCCTCCGGCGCGCCCTCCACTGATGAAGAAGTGCTTGCGCAACTGGCGCTCGACTACCCGCTACCCAAGCTGATACTCGAATATCGCAGCTTCGCCAAGCTGAAAAGTACCTACACAGACAAACTGCCGCGCATGGTGCATCCGGACACCGGCCGCGTGCACACCAGCTTCTCGCAAGCGACGGCAGTGACGGGGCGGCTTGCCAGCTCCGACCCCAATCTGCAAAACATTCCCATACGCACTGCGGAAGGGCGGCGCATCCGTCAGGCCTTCATTGCGCCTCCGGGTTCGAGCATCATCTCCGCTGACTATTCGCAAATCGAGTTGCGCATCATGGCGCATCTCTCTGGCGATCAGGGACTGCTCAATGCCTTCGCTTCCGGCGAAGACATCCACCGCGCCACCGCCGCCGAAGTGTTCGGCATCACACCGCTGGAAGTCAGCACCGAGCAACGCCGCTACGCCAAAGTCATCAACTTCGGCCTCATCTACGGCATGTCCGCTTTCGGTCTGGCGCGCGAACTCGGTTTAGAACGCAGCGCGGCGCAAGCCTATATCGACCGCTACTTCGCGCGCTACCCCGGCGTAGCGCGCTACATGGAATCCACGCGCAATTTGGCGCGTCAAAAAGGCTATGTCGAAACCGTCTTCGGCCGGCGTTTGTGGCTGCCAGAAATCCGCGGTGGCAACGGCCCGCGCCGCCAAGCCGCCGAGCGCGCCGCTATCAACGCGCCCATGCAAGGCACCGCCGCCGACCTCATCAAACTCGCCATGATCGCCGTGCAAGGCTGGCTGGATAAAACACAAATGAAAAGCCGCCTAGTACTGCAAGTGCATGACGAACTGGTGATGGAAGTGCCCGAAGTCGAACTTGACACCGTGCGCCACGAGCTACCGAGACTGATGTGCGGTGTGGCGAAACTCGCCGTGCCGCTGGTGGTGGATGTGGGGGTGGGGGCGAATTGGGATGAGGCTCACTGAAAGCGGTAAATCCTAATAACCCCCGTTGGAACCATCGATGGAGCCCACTGGCGAATTGGCAGACAACGTATATGAGCCACGTAAGACGGAATGTGAGAACACCGCGATGAGGATGCCAAGGAGCACAAATGGACGCTGCATCGAACTGGATTCTCACGCCTCGTTAAGGCGTTCCCCTTGCAGGACGGCGTATCCAATTCTTCCTCCGTTCTTCGTTTCTTTCGATCCCGACCCCGTATCACACGAGTATTCTGAAATTGTGCTGCGCTGCATCCGTCCGGGTGTCTCCATCGACGTGAAATGCGGTTTTTAGTTGATTAGCCCTGACGACGGTCAAACACCGTGGCGGCTCCAGAAATCGCTCGGTGAGAGGATGGGATAACTTCCCGCCAGAGCCAACAAGTCTTGGTCGCCGGTAATCAGATAGTCGGCCGAAGCAGCTATCAAAGTACCCAGCACGGGCAAGTCTTTTGGATCACGTACCTTGCCGATTTGCATATCTTCAGGCTCAACCAAGTCGACCTGAAAAGCTAGGCAGTCCATGAAATCCGCCAGATCGCGCTCGCTCCAGTTCAGTCTGTGGTTCAGGCGCGGCAAGACGCGCACCAATTCGGCGAGAATGTAGCGAGACAGCATGACATCCAAGCCTCCCTGCCGCCACGCCCCAACTATCCTGCCCGGCAAGCTGCCCGGATAGGCGAGGCCCGAAACCAGCACGTTCGTATCGAGTACAACGCGCAGATTGGCCATCCGTCAGCCCTTGGAGGCGCTTGCTTCGGCTCGTACCGCCGCTGTGGCGACTGCTATCTCTGCCATGCCTTCATCCGGCGGCACGCCGGCATACGCCTCTGCTAAGCGCTGCGACAGCGCGTCGAAACGTTCCTGCATGCGACGTATGCGCCCGAACAATCGCCCATCTACCAGCGCGGCAACCGGCTTCCCATCCTTGTTAATGACGACGCTATCGTTGCGGTATTGCACCTGGCTTAGCATTTCCCCCAGGTTCTGACGAAAAGTGACAGCGTTGGTTTCCGTAATCATGGCTCGCCTCCCATAATGATCATATTGGTCATTATGGTCGTTACTGCCGCAAAGTCAATCGGTGCAAATGTAGCGCTATACCGCCGCACCGATCTCGCGCATCAACATTGAGTAAGCAACGGTCGCCTCATCGACTGTGATGTCATTCACGTCCTGACTTTCCTTTTGCAACACCACATGCGGCACGCCCCACGGATGCCAGCGGTGTGCGCCTGAATTGCCGAAGAAGCAGACGATGGGTTTGCCCAGGGCGGCGGCGATGTGCATGGCGCCGCCGTCGCTGCATATCACACGGTCGCAGAGCGACAGGCCGGCGATGAGTTGTTCCAGCCGCGCGGTTGCGACCGGGGCAATGGGCAGGCCGGCGAGCATGGCCAGCAACTCGCGCGCCTTGTTGTCATCGCCCGGATGGAGCGCGTCGTCCGCCGCGCCCGGCGCCCAGAACAGCAACACGCCACCGGCGCCGTCGGCGAGCAGGCGGCGCGCCAGTTCGGCGTAGTGCGCGATGGGCCAGCGTTGCTGCGGTTTGCGCGCGCTGATGTGCAGGCCGACCAGCGGCCCGCGCGCTTGGGCCAAGTCCGCGCCGAGCAACGCGCGCGCAGCGGCCACCTCGGCAACATCCGCGCAGAGCCGCATGGATGGTGGCTTTCCAGCTATTCCCAGGGCTTGCAGCAGATGGAAAGTGGCTTCGACCTCATGGGCCTGCTGGGTGTCGAGCGCGACGGGCATGTCGATGTGGGCTGCGCCAGATAGGCCGTTCGTGTAGCCGATGATGTGTCGTGCGCCGGCGAACCGCGCAAAGCGCAGCGCGCTGGCTTGGAAGCCCGGTGCGGCGAGGATGGCGTAGTCGATGCGCTGCCGGCGCAGGTCGCGCAGCAGGCGTAGCCGCTTCAACAGCCAAGCGAAAAATGAACTGCCGGCCGGCCGGTGTTTGGCTTTTTCGTAGGCATACACGACGTCGATATCGGCATTGCCCGCCAGCACCGGCGCGTTGTAGGTGTTGGCCAGCACGCCTATCCAGGCTTGCGGATAGCGCTCGCGCAAAGCGCGGATGAGCGGCGTGGTGCACAGCAGATCGCCGATGTTGTCGCGACGGATTACGAGGAACTTCGCCTGCGGTGGGACGGACGCAACGCTCATACCGTCAACCTTCTTTCGACTTCCGGCAGCGCGCGCGCCAAGCGCTCCTTGAAGGCGGCAAAGCTAAAACGCGCGAGATGATCCTGAGCCTGACGTGGATCGGGAAACTTTTGCATGGCCGCAATTTCACGCAGCAGCCGCGCAAAGTCGGCGCCATTGTCTTCGCGCGGGTCGCGATAGAAAAAGCCGGTGACACCCTCAAGCACCGTCTCGGTGAAGGGCGGCGCGTTGACGGCCAGCACGGGCGTGCCACAGGCCTGCGCTTCGATAATGTTCAGCCCCAGCGCTTCTTTTTCAGGCAAGCCGGTCAGCAGAAAATCGATCTGCTTATAGACCGCCGCGACATTGCGCTGCTGGCCCCAGAGGCGTGCGCGCTTGCCCAATGGTCGCAGCGCCTGGCGCAAATCGCGCACCGAGGCATAGCCGCCGCTGCCGAAAATCTCCAGGTTGATGCCCGGAATCGTCGCGAGTATCGGCGCAAGGATGCGAAATTGCTGGGGGAATTGTTTGATCGGCGTGAGACGCGAGACGATGCCCAGCGTGAGGCCGTCGAGCTTGGTGTAGCACGGCTTGGTCTGCGCACTGCGCCACAACGGATGCAGATAGCTCAATAGCCGATCACGCAGCTTGCGTTGGTCCCAATCGTAAACCGACTCGGCCATGACTGCCTGCGTGGCATCCGCGCGCGCGGCGTCGAGCTGCGCCACGCCGTAGAGTGGTTCGTTGTAGGCATCCGCATAGGGTGCGACCTTGAGACCTTCCAACACATAGTTCGAGACGGCAAAGACAAGATCGTAGTGCTCGAAGCTTTTCGGATCGCGGCCGAAGAGCGGCATGTGCGCAATGCCCGAAAGAAAATGCGCGGACTTAATCGCCATGCGCACATCAAGCGGCAATGTGCCATGCGTCAGCACCCAGCTTCTTTCGCGCGGCAGCGCCGCCAGCAACGCAGACGCCTCGACGGATACGATAGGCACGATGGGCACACCGGCGAGGTCCATGTCCTTCCAGAATCTTGCCTTGGGCGAAACCAGCAGCGTGACGTCGTAGCCAAGTTCGCCCAAGGCGCGGGTGAGAAACTGCGTGTACACCTCGCCGCCACCGAAGTGCGCTTGCAAGTTGATTTGATAGCAGTGCCCGGACATGCAGCTTCGCGCTAAGCCGCCACCGCAGGCGGCTCAGTCACGGCGTCCCGAGGGGCGTGCAGCCGACCTATGAGCAGGCCAGCCGCCGACCAGAAAACCAAGATCATCGGATTTTCAAAAAAGTCGTCCGTGAAATTCTTGGCGAACATCACCATGATCAGCAGCAGACCGGCCAACGCGGCGTAGCGAATTACCGCGTCCGGGTCGGCCCTGCTGTGCCAAAAACCTCTCGCCAGTGAACCGACCAGCCAAAGAAACAAGGCTAATCCGATCATGCCAGTTTGCAGCAAAATATCGATGCTCAGATTGTGCGCGTGCGTGAGCAGCGCCTGGTCTACGCTCACTATGCGCGCTTGGGCGGCAGGTGAGTGCATCTGCTTGAGCTGCTTCTTGTCGTAGCCATTGCCTATCAGCGGCGACTCCGCCGCCTTGGCCAGCCAGTACCCCCAAGCCTTGAGACGGGGATCATCGACGAAGCTCTTTTCCAGTAGCACTGCATCCGCCGCCACTTGTTGGCCGCTGCGATCGACCACGGTCTTGAGCAACAACGAACCTGCAACAACGACCATTGCCATCAATGCAAGCGCCGAAAAAAGGCGCGAACGACTGGAGCGATTCGGCCAGGCCAGCACGAAAGTGCCGCAGTAGGCAAAGATCATTGCCAGCCAAAACATGCGATTCTTGGCCACCATGCCGACCGCCATGGCGGCGGCGACAAAGACGATGAACCAGACGAGCTTTATGGCCGAAGGGCGACCTAGCCAAACGAGGCACAGAGGAAGTAGAAAGGCCGCGCAGGTACTGGCAACCCCCACGCCGGGATAGTAGCGAAACAGACCCGTTCTCAATTCATGGGCGACTTCCGCGCCAGGCGGCGCGAACATCAGCAGTGCGATAGAGAGCCCGGCGAGCAGTATGAGCGCAGCGGTTGCGGCCACCATGAGCTGGCAATAACGGCCGGGTGATTGTGTCAGTTGCATCGCGCCATAGAAAACGCCGGCGCCTAGCACCCAGTCCAGATAGGTGGCCTTGAGCGAGTAATAGGGTTCGAAGGACCACGCCGCCGAGAGCGCGCACCAGCCTATCCACAACGCCATGGGCAATAGCAGGGGCAAGGAACGCCAGCGTGACCGAACCACCGCCAGCGTGGCGATGAGCACCGCACTGGCCAAGACATTTCGCAAGGAGCCAAGCTGGCCGAAAGGCACGACCAACAGCAGCGCGAACAAAGCACCAAACAAAACAGCGCTGGGGCGGGCAACGAGCGGTGGCAAGGTAAAACGCATATTCGTTATCGCCCTATGCCGAAACAAGATTGCCGTCCAGCCACATCAACAAGACGACAACGCTGTAAGCCAGGCGTCGCGATGCGCGCCCTAGCCGCGCCGCATGCCAAAGCTGCGTAACGCCCGCTGCATTGAGGAAGGGCGCGATCTGCTCCGATCGAGCGATGTAATCCTCGCAGACAGCGCGCCATTGGCCATTGAAGTAATCGTGCAGCGGCACCGAGAAGCCATGCTTGGGTCGCTGCCAGACGACCTCAGGCAAATACTTTTGTGCCAGGCGGCGCAGTATCATCTTGTCGCCTCCCGCGAAGTGCACGCTGGCCGGCAGTTTGAGTACCACGTCCAGCACGTCATTGTCGAGGAAGGGCACTCTGACTTCCAATCCATGCAACATACTCGCACGATCTGTTTTCACTAGGCAATTTTCACTCAGATAGGTCCACAAGTCGGCTCGCATCAGGCTGGCCGTATCCATCTGACCGCCGAAGCCCGCAGTCAGCTCGCGCCAGAGCTTCATCGTCTCTTCCGGATGACAGGCTTGCCAGGCATCGGCGCTCAGATAGCGCTTCAAGCTCTTTCGCGACGCCTTCCATGGGCCGGCTTCGACGCGACGATAGAGCATCATCTCCTTGCCTGACAAACTGCGGCGCAGCAAGGCACCCGGCAACAGACCCAAGTCGATCAGCCGACGCAAGGCGTTGCGCCACGCGCTTGCCGGATAATCCGACTCCTGCTCAAGAAAGCGCGCGTAGCCGCCGAACAGTTCGTCGCCGCCATCACCGCTGAGCGCGACCGTAACGTGGCTACGGGTCAGGCGCGCCAATTCCGAGGTCATCACATAGGCCGGATCGGCCAAGGGCTGGTCCAGCAAGGTAATGGCGGAGACCAAAGCGTCCGCGCCTATGTCCGGCGCATCGATGATGTGATGGCGCGCGCCATACTTGTCGGCGACGGCCTTGGCATACATCGTCTCGTCGAAGGCCGCCTGCTTGAAGCGCACGCTGAAGGTCTCGATGGGATTAACGCCGGCCTGCGCCATGTAATGAACGATGAGGCTGCTGTCTATGCCGCCGCTGAGAAAGGCGCCCAGCGGCACATCGGCGATGAGTTGGCGTTGCAGGCTGCGCTGGAGCACCGCATCCACCTCCGCCAATATATCCTGCTGATCCGGTGCGGCACGCTGCGCCGATGGTATCTGCCAGTAGCGTTCGATAGAGAGCTTGCCGTCGCGCGTGTCGTAACGCATCCACGACGCCGGCGGCAACTGGCGTACATCGCGCAGCATGCTGTGCGGTGCCAGCACGAATTGGCTGGCGAGATAGTCGCGCAGCGCTTCATAGTCGATGCGGCGCGGAAAACCGTCGAGATGGAAAAAAGGTTTCAGCGTTGAGGCGAGGGCCAAGCCATGCACCGTCGAATAAAACAAGGGCTTGATGCCGAGTCGGTCGCGCGCGGCGAAGACACATTGTTCGACGCTATCCCATATGACGAAGGCGAACATGCCATTCAAACGCGGAAGGACGCCTTCACCCCATACACGGTAGCCATAGAGTATGACTTCCGTGTCGGATTGCGTGGCGAAGACGACGCCTAGCGTCTCAAGCTCGGCGCGCAGTTCACGGTAGTTGTAGATCTCGCCATTGAACACCATCGCATAGCGACTGTCGGTCGTGCGCATCGGCTGGCTACCGCTGGCCAGATCGATGACGGAGAGGCGGTGATGCGCAAGCAGGGCGCGGTCATCCGACCATGTTGTGCTGGCATCGGGCCCGCGGCTCTTGATGGACGCGAACGCCGCTTGATAGCTGCTTTGCCAGGGTGTATCAAACAAGGCCATCAAGCCGCACATAGCAAATCCTTAGGCAGCCTGCTGCCAACGCTGCGGCAACGTTTCATATTGCTGCAACACGTTTTCCGCCGCGAACTTGGCGAAGACCTTTTCGCCGAAAACCGGTTTGGCGTCGAGTGCATCCCGCATGGCCTGCGCCAGAGCGATGGGGTCATCGCATGGCACCAGGAAACGGCGCAAATCTCCATCGAGTATCTCTCGCGGTCCCGATGGGCAGTCGGTGCTGACCACGGGGGTGCCGCAGATCATGGATTCGATCAGTACATTAGGCAGTCCTTCATGATCGGAACAAAGTACCAGCAGCGTGGCATGACGCATCCACGGGTAAGGATTCTCGCGAAATCCCGCCACGATAGTTCTCCCCTTGATGCCGGCAGCGATCAGCATGTCATCCAGGGCCGCACTGGGATGGGTCAGCAACACCAGCTTGAAGGATGGCGGCAGTGTCTGGAATGCCGCAAACAATAAATCATGTCGCTTCTGCCGAACAAAGCGCCCGACATGCAGAACATAGGCTTGCTGCGGAATCTCTGCTTCGCTCGCTTCGGCCAGGCGGCGTATGCCGGCCACATCGTAGAGATTGTAGATGCGCACAATGTTGGCGCGCCGTAGTTGCAGATGCTCGCGTAAGTCCGCCGCCACACCTTCAGAAACGGCGATGAGATTTCGCCCCTCATAAAGCCCGCGATAGCGCGCCAGTCGGCGCGCCGCCTTGCGGGGATTCTGCTGCTGCAAGGCGGCGACCTCGGCCGAGAGCGTGTTGGCGATGCGGTGCCACACACGTGGCAGCCTTGCCAGCGCCACGACTTCATCGGCGAATGGCAAAGTCGCCACCGTCATGTCAAACGACGCATCGCGCTCAAGTCCGCGATACAGGCGCGCAAGCCGCCAGGCGGCGAGCCGCTTCCCCAAATATCCTTTCGGCACGGATTTGCCTGGGCGTGACAAGGCATGCACCTGAAACGACCCTTCGACGGGATGTTCGATCACGTTCTCCAGCAGCAACAAGTGCACCTCGTGCCCACGCGCGGACAATGCGGAAGCGAGCTTCACCACCGCTTTCTCGGCGCCGCCGCCACGCAGATTGGTGGTGACAAAAGCGAGCTTCACGCGGCTGTGCTCTTATTGTGTCCACCCAACGTCTGTCGCGGAGGATGTTCCGTCAATGCCAAGGCGGCTTTTTCCCAGACGCTATCGACGCTGATTTCCGACATAGGGACTTTGGGGGAACAATCCGGCCCCGCGCGGGGATGATCGACAACATAAAGTGCTGGATGATCGAGTGGACCTATCAAGCGACTGGGCGAAAAGCCGTGATACAGGCCAACCAGGGGAACGTCGAGCGTGCTCATAAGATGTGTCGGACCGGTATCGACGCCGACATAAAGATCGGTTTCGCTCATCAGGGCGACTGTTTGCCTCAACGATAGCTTGCCCGCATACAGCGTGGCGCTGCCGCCGAGGTGCGTCTTGAGCGCGGCGGTGCGCTCGCGTTCTTCGTTGCCGCCGAAGATGAGGAAATGCGCCTGCGGCCAGCGGTGGCGGATACGCTCACACAGCGCCATGAAATGCGCTATCGGCCAATCGCGATAGCCCTTGGTGGGAAAACTAGCCACTTGCAGGCCCACGCGTGGCGAGGCGTCGGCGGGCATATCTCGCGCCAAAGTATCAGCGGCCCAGCTGCGTTCTTCTGCACTCACCGTGTAGGCAAGACGCAATCCGGCCGGCGGGATGTCCAGCGCGGCGGGCAGGCGAAGTAGCTGCAGCACCGAATGCTCGCTCTGGAAAGCCGGCGGCTCGACAACACGGAAGAGGCGCGCATTGAGTGCGGCGTCGGCTTGACGGAAAGCCACCACCCGCTTCGCCACGCGCAATGCATACGCAACGAGCGGCTCGTCAAAGCCATACACCAGCGCGGTGTCGTAGCGCTTGCCGCCTATCCAGCCGCCCACCCACCCAAGGTAACGCGCGCTGTTTTTGGTGATGCTACCAACCCGACGCACGAAGGGCAGATTCAGCAAGACCTCGGCGCGATTGGGATGAGCCAGACAATCGATGACGCAGCCCGGATGGGCGGTGGCTATAGCGCGGATGGCCGGCGTAGCCAACAGAGTATCGCCGATGCGCGACACATTGATGACCAGGAAGCGCTCACCCATGGCTCTCGCGACGGAAAATGTAATTGCGGCCTTCCGTGTGGATCAGCCGGAAGCCGCATCCAGCAAGCCGATCCGCCACCGCTTTGGTTTCTTCAAGACTGTGATGCGTGACGCCATGATGAAACTCAATGAGCACCTGCCGGGCGAGGCGGATGTCTCCGCTGTCGCACAGCTGCGCCACCACCGCATACTCCGCGCCTTCGACATCGATTTTCAGAACGTCGCATTCCTGCCGTCCCGCGCGGGTAAGCGCCGCGCGCAAATCGACAGTTTCTACCGACAGGGATTCGCCACCCTCGACATATTCGTGCGTACCCATCAGGCTACCGGAGACGCCATCCGCGCCTTTGGGCAAATCATGCTGCGCCCGCGGCAGGTGGAACACCAACGTTTCACCGGCCTTGGTCCAGAAGGCGCGCTCGAGTATTTCCATGCCGGCCAGCGGATGCGCGCGGCAATAGGCCAGACTGCGCGGATTCGGTTCTATACCCAGCACGCGAGCACCGGGAAAACGCTCCAGGAAAGCCGCCGGAAAACTGATGTCTTCACCCAGCCCCGCATCGATGAGCAGCGGCTGCGCCCCGACCAGACGAGTATCCACCCACCACCCGCCGTAACGCGTACCCAGGCGTGAGTAACCACGCGGCAGCCGCCATTCGCGCCAGCGGCGGCTAAGGCTGCGTTTGGTGCGCTCCCAATTTTTGCGCGGGCCGCCAATCATCGCCGGGCTGTCTCCGTCACTTGCTTGAAAACGCGTTCCATGCGATCAAGCATGTCGTCTATGGAAAACCGTGCCAAGGCTCGCGTACGTGCCGCGACACCGAGACGCTTGCCCAATGCATCGTCACGCATCAAGCGCTCGATCGCAATGCCCAGCATCTTGACATCCTGCGGTGGAACCACCAGCGCTGTCTCACCGTCACTAACCGCTTCAAGGATTGCGCCGATCGGCGTGGTGACGATGGGCAATTCTGTCAGCATGGCTTGCAATATCGCCTGCGGCACGCCTTCATTTGCGTAGGACGGCAGGCAGAAAATATCCAGGGCTTGCAGCCACACTTCGGCATTCTCCTGCTGGCCGACCATGCGCACGCGGTCGGCGAGCTTAAGATCGGCAATCATCGCTTCGAGAAACGCTCGGCGCGGTCCATCGCCGACGATCAGCAGTTGCCAATCAGGGGCATCAAGGCTGGCGTAGGCTTCAAGCAGGTGATGATGGCCTTTCCAGCTACGGAGCGTCGCGACGATGCCGATGTAGCGCTTGGATTCGTCGAGTCCCAGCCTGCGTCGCGCAGCCGTTTTATCACCAGGCACAAAGCGCGTGGTATCGATGCCGGTGGGCACCGAGGTGATCTGCGCAGCCGGGTAGCCGTTGTTGCTTATCAGTTGCTCGCGCAATTTCTCACCAGTAGTAACGATATGACGGGTGGCGCGCGTATAGAGCCAGCGCGTGGCAAGGTTGTTGGGTATGGCCGAGGAGATGTGCCGCGTGCGCACTATGGGCGGCGCGCGTTTGATGGTCAAGCAGGCCAGCGCAGCGATCCACGTGTCTGTCGAGCTGTGCGTATTAATCACGTCCACCTCGTGCTCGCGCAACCAGCGACGCATCGCCAGCACACCGCGCAGAGACTTGCGCGCAATGGGCAGCGCTTCCACATGCTGGCCGCGTCGACCGGCTTCGGTATAGATGCGCGCTTCCGCTGGACACAACAGCATCACCTCGTGCCCGCGCGCCTGCATGCCGGCGGCCTCGGTGAGGATGCGGATTTCCTGGCCGCCCCAGCCGCAGGAGGCTTCGGTATGCACGATGCGCATCAGGCCTCCAGCACCAGGGCCGTTTGGTACAAGCGGGCATAGATGCGGCCCAGCGCCAGCAGTTCGGCATGCGTGCCGATTTCCGCGATGATGCCTTTATCGAGCACCACGATGCGGTCCGCGTTCTCGACGGTGGAGAGTCGATGCGCGATGACCAGCGTGGTGCGGTTCTTCATCAGCTCATCGAGCGCCGCCTGCACCTGACGCTCCGATTCGGTATCCAGCGCCGAGGTGGCTTCATCGAGAATGAGGATAGGCGCATCTTTCAGCAGGGCGCGCGCGATGGCCAGGCGTTGGCGCTGGCCACCGGAAAGTTTGACGCCGTTTTCGCCTATCGGCGTGTCGAAGCCCTGCGGCATGGCGAGGATGAAATCCAGCGCATGCGCAGCCTTGGCGGCGGCTTCTATCTTTTCGCGGCTCGCGCCGGCCATGCCGCCGTAAGCGATGTTGGCGGCGACGCTGTCGTTGAACAGCACCACGTCCTGGCTCACCAGCGCCACGTTGGCGCGCAGGCTGGCGAGGCTCAGTGCTTCAATATCATGGCCGTCGATTAGGATGCGGCCCGATGTCACGCTGTATAAGCGCGGCAGCAGATTCGCCAGCGTGGTTTTGCCGCCGCCCGATTGCCCGACCAGCGCGATGCGTTCGCCCGGTCGGACGTTCAGCGAAATGTCATGCAGCGCATCGCGCTCGGCTTCCGGGTAGCGGAAGGAAATATGGTCCAGCTCGATCGAGCCGGACGCGCGCGCCAAGGCGATCTTGCCTTCGTCGCGCTCCGGTGTTTCGTCGACCAATTCGAAGACACTTTCCGCAGCGGCGAGGCCGCGTTGCAGCGGCGCGTTGATGTCGGTCAGACGCTTCACCGGCGCCAGCAGCATGAGCATGGCGGTGATGAAGGAAACGAAATCCCCCACGGTGGCGCGGCCTTCGGACATTTGCTTCAAGGCGACGGAAATCACCACGGCCAGCGCGATGGCCACGACCACTTGGACGATGGGTCCCTGTCCCGCCGCCGCCACCGTCTGGCGCATGTTGTAACCGCGCTGCAAGGCATTGGCATGAGCGAAGCGGTTGCTCTCATAACGCTGCCCGCCGAAGATCTTCACCACCTTGTGCGCTTCGATGCTTTCTTGCAGGACGCGCGTAATCTCGCCCATGGAACGTTGCGCGCCGCGGCTCATGCTGCGCAGGCGACCGCCAAATAGCTTCACCGCGCCGGCGATAGGCGGCACGATAGCGATGGCGACAAGCGTGAGTTGCCAATTCAAGTAAAGCAGCCAGCCCAGCAGACCGACCACGGCGATGCTGTCACGCACCGCCACGGTAATAACGCTCACCGCCGCGCCGGTGACGTTAGTAACGTCGTAAGCCACCTTGGACATCAGCGCGCCGGAGGATTGATTGTCGAAATAGCGCGTCGGCAAACTCACCATGCGTGTGAACATGGCGTTGCGCAAATCCGGGATCACCTTGTTGGCAACCCAGGCCAGGCAATAGTCGGCGAGAAAACCAAACATGCCCCGCAGCAGAAAAATCCCAACGATGGCGAGCGGATAGGTGATGTAATCGGCGTTGCCACTGCTGCCGTGGCCGTCGAGCAAGGGCTTCATCAAAGCTGGTAGCAGTGGCTCCGTTGCGGCGGTTGCCGCCATGCCCAGCACGCCTAACAGAAACACCTTCCAATAAGGGCGCACATAGCCCATCAATCGGAAATACAGAACGCGGCTGGAAAGTTGCTGGGTGGGCATGGATTGCCGGTGGACGAAAATGCAAACGGCGAATTATAACGGACGCGTGGTACTGGGCATGAGCGACTGGTAAAGCGCGATGAGCCGCGCCGCCATGGCATCGACGCCGAGATGCGCGACACTTGCGCGCGACGCGTCGCGCATCGCCCTGGCCACACCCGGCACGGCCAGGGCATCGAGACGATCCGCCAGTTGCGCGTTGTCGCGTGCTTCGCAGACGTAACCGTTCTCGCCAGCGCGGATCAGCTCGGCCGCGCCGCAGGCAGTGGAGGTGATAACCGGCAGGCCGCAGGCCAGGGCCTCGAGTGCGGCGTTCGGAAAAGGATCGTAGAGTGTGGGCAGCACAAAAACGTCGGCCGCGCCGTAAAACGGCTGCACATCTTGCTGGCCACCGAGGAAGCGCACGCGATGTTCCAAGCCCAGCGCAGCGGCATCGCGCTCCATGCGTTTGCGCTGCTTATCGTGGCCGACAATCAGCAGTTGCGCATCGCGCGCGCGCATCAGCGCGAAAGCGCGCAACAACTGCGGCACACCTTTGCGCTCGAAGCCGGAACCGACGAAGAGAAACAGCGGCGTGGCATCGGCAATGCCCAGTTCGGCGCGCATGCTGCTACGGTGCTCGTCGCGCGAGCGTGGATGAAATGTCGCCAGATCGACGCCGTTGTAAATGACATGCAGCTTGGCCTCCGCCACGCCGAAGCGCCGCGCGATATCGTCGCGCACCATCTGCGAATTG
>Ga0209181_10000848_pt1 | contig 55256 bp, 38 predicted proteins | sample MAT05_FD_187208 | JGI IMG/M metagenome (GOLD analysis project Ga0209181, IMG submission 187208) | Freshwater microbial communities from Lake Fryxell liftoff mats and glacier meltwater in Antarctica - MAT-05 (SPAdes) (version 2) | ecosystem: Environmental > Aquatic > Freshwater > Ice > Liftoff...
ATGGCGCTGACGGACGAAGAAAAAACGACCGTGATGGAAAAACTGGCCGAACAAATTTCTGCTGAAGGTTTCCTTAGCGCCGTTAATCAGACCGAGCGCTCCCAACTTGCCAACAAACAACTGGCCGAACAAAAATTGCTCCGCATCGTGCAAAAGGCATTAATCAAGCCCAAACCACGCCGCGCTACCAGGGTGCCCGCCGGAGCAGTGGCCGCCCGGAGCCGGGATAAACAGCGGCAAAGCGACCGAAAATCCACCCGTAAAAAGCCATTAACGGGAGAGAGCCGGGAAGACGAAGATTGAACCGAAGCCCTGCCTGGCTGTTCCGTTCGCTCCACTCCGCCAATTCATCGTACTTTTGCCGGAAATTTATCTAAACCAGTCACCTACGGCTTTGAACCGTACCACACTGTTATCATGTCCAAACACGGAAAAGCATTGGTCGCCATGTCGGGCGGCATTGACAGCACAGTAACTGCTGTCCTCCTCCACGAAGAAGGTTGGGAAGTCATCGGAATTACGATGAAAACCTGGGATTACGCCAGCAGCGGCGGCAGCAAAAAAGAAACCGGGTGTTGTTCGCTCGATAGCATCAACGATGCCCGGCAGGTGGCCGTCCGGCTCGGTTTCCACCACTTCATCGTAGACATCCGCGAAGAATTTGGCGATTATGTGATTGACAACTTCATAGATGAATACATGGCAGGGCGCACACCCAACCCATGTGTGCTTTGCAACACCCATATCAAGTGGAATTCCTTGTTGCGCCGCGCCGATATGCTGGATTGTGAGTTCATTGCAACCGGCCACTACGGTATCATCAACGAACTGGACGGGCGAAAATACGTCTCCCGTGCCCGCGACCATCACAAAGATCAAAGCTATGTGCTCTGGGGGTTGAGCCAGGAATGCTTGAACCGCACGCGCATGCCTTTGGGCGTATTCACCAAACCGGAAGTGCGGGAAATGGCCGCCGAACGCGGCTGGGACGAACTCAGCAAAAAAGCAGAGAGCTATGAAATCTGTTTTGTGCCTGACAATGACTACCGGGGCTTCCTGCGCCGCAACGTTGAAGGATTGGACGAACGGGTGGCAGGCGGCAGTTTTGTGGACACTTCGGGCAAATTATTGGGCAAACACAACGGTTATCCGTTCTACACGGTCGGGCAGCGCAAAGGACTGGGCATTGCACTCGGCGAACCCATGTTCGTCACTGAAATCCGCCCCGATACCAATACGGTCGTATTGGGTCGCGAAGCGGAACTCATTCGGAACGGCATGATGGTGGGAAAAGTCAATTTGATGAAATACAGCACCTTGCCAGATACTGGCCTGGAATCGCTGACCAAAGTCCGCTACCGCGACGGCGGTACACTGGCCACCCTGCTTCCTGTTGGCAAAGATGTGGACGTGCAATTCCACGCCAATGTAAAAGGAGTGGCGCCCGGCCAAAGCGCGGTTTTTTACGAAGGAGACGACGTAATCGGCGGCGGTATTATCCAGGGATCAACCATGTAAAACGCTCTCTTCTCACTTTCTCACCCTCTCTCACTTATGTGGCGCGAAGAAAAAAATCGCTTACAAGCGGCATTCAAATTTTCCGATTTCACGGAAGCATTTGCTTTTATGACGGAAGTGGCATTTTTGGCTGAAAAGCACAAACATCACCCGACCTGGACCAATACCTGGAACACGGTTGAAATCCAGCTCACTACCCATGATGCCGGTAATACCGTGACGGATAAAGACCGCACTATGGCCGATGCGATTGACAAGATCTGGAAGCGTTTTGAACGATGAACGATGAACTACAAACAAACTCATCGTTCATAGTTCATCGTTCATCGTTCAAAACGCTCCTGCTGCGCTTCGGTAAACCACCGTTGCTACTACCTTACCCACTGACTCGAGGACATTTTTATCAATAATATTCATGTTGTCGTCGTGGGTGTGGTGGTAAGCACCGAACACTTTGGGCGGGTCATTGGGCATGCTGATGATGTCTACCACAGGAATGCGTGTGCCCCGCATCACGAATACGTGGTCGTCCGTAATACCCCCATATTTTTTGTCAACGAACAAGTTACCATACCCCAGTTCTCTAGCAATGGTCCAGATTTTATCCTGGATCACCGGAGCATTTGCTGCGGAATAACCTTCGCGCGGAAACTGCGCGCCACGTGCACCCACCATATCGAGCAGGATACCAAAATTGGCTCGGTAACCCGGCTTATGGAGATTGCGGCTCCAGTATTGGGAGCCCAGGCACCAGGTTTCACTGGTGTTGTCGTTCTGCGCTTGCTGCATCATGGAACTGCCTTCAGCAGGCGCATCGTCGCTTTCTTTGCCAAGGTCTTCTGCATCGAAGCAAATCAAGTCAACGCCCGTATTGGCTGGCGTGGATTTGAGGAGCCGGGCGATTTCGAGCAGCATGCCGACACCGCTGGCACCGTCATCGGCGCCCAGAATCGGCTTATCCTTGTCTTTTGTGTCGTGGTCGGCGATGTGCCGGCTGTCCCAGTGCGCGCAAAGCAGGATGCGATTGGGCAGATCAGGCTTGTATTGAGCAATGATGTTGATCGCATCGAGCGAGCCGAAATAAGCCTCCGCCTTGAATTTTTGCTCAATTACTGTAAGCCCATGCCTTTTGAACTCGCTGACAAGCCAGGCCGCGCATTTTTTATGGGCAGCCGTGCCAGGAACCCGCGGCCCGAAATCAACTTGTTTTTTCACGAACCAATAGGCGGAGTCGGCGTTGAAACCAGGTACTGTGACGACGGGCTTGACGACGGGTGTTTCGGGAAGGGTTGAATTTGAATTGTTGTCACCTCCGGTGCACTTTGGAAGTTTGATAGCGAGCACGGAAAGGATCAGGACGGCAATGAGAGCGTAGGCAAATTTTTGGCGCATGGTGGACATTGACTTTTTTAATTGCGGCGCAAAGAACGCGAAAATCATACGACTTAGTTTTAGACCGGCAGACTTTCCGACCCAGGCGACGTACCTTTGCAGCGGGCATATTTTACACAATACTTGTCAACGTATGGTGAAACCTTGGTTTCACTTGCACCCTATCCTGAAATGGATGTTTCAGGATGTCTCCCCATTTGCCAGATCAACGAACTCACATTTTTAATGAGCGACCAGATTCATCATGAGTGCGGCATTGCAGTATTGCGCCTGCTCAAACCCCTCGATTTTTACCAGAAAAAATACGGCACCCCTTTCTATGGGGTGCAGAAACTCCAGCTCCTGATGCAGAAAATGCGCAACCGGGGGCAGGATGGTGCCGGAATCGCCACCATCAAACTCCATCCCCGCCCTGGTACCCGCTACATCAGCCACAAGCGCAGCAATGCGACCAATTACCTCACCGATCTGTTCGATATGGTGTGGGCGCGCATCAACAAACTTGATCCGGAGCACCGCAACGACACTGCCTGGCTCAAAGAAAATGCGCCGTATGCCGGAGAAGTACTCATGGGGCACCTGCGCTACGGCACCCACGGCGACAACAGCATTGAGCAGGTACATCCTTTCCATCGAAAGAACAACTGGATCGCCCGCAACCTCCTCCTGGCCGGCAATTTCAACATGACCAATGTGGACGAACTCTTTCAGGAGTTGGTGGACCTGGGCCAGTATCCGAAGGAAAAAAGTGATACCGTGACGGTGCTTGAAAAAATCGGCCATTTCCTCGATGATGAGGTGCAGCGCCTTTTCACGTGGTACAAACCGGACGGCAATACCAACCAGGACATCAACAAACTCATTTTTGAAAGCCTGGACGTACAGCGCCTGCTTCGACGGGCCGCTAAAAAATTTGATGGCGGCTATGTGCTGGGCGGCCTTATTGGCCATGGCGACGCTTTCCTGATCCGCGACCCCAACGGCATCCGGCCGGCTTACTGGTACGCCGACGATGAGATCGTGGTGGGTGCATCGGAGCGGCCCGCCATCCAGTCGGTATTCAATGTGCGCTACAAGAATGTCCGCGAACTTCAACCCGGCCACGCGCTCATCATCAAGTACAACGGTCTGGTAAATGAGTTGCCTTTCATCGAACCCCGCGAGCACCGCGCCTGCTCCTTCGAGCGGATCTATTTCAGCCGGGGCAACGACCGCGAGATTTACCAGGAACGCAAGCAACTGGGTGCACAACTCGCCCGGCCTGTGTTGGATGCCATTGGTTTTGACATCAAAAACTCTGTTTTTTCTTATATCCCCAATACCGCAGAAGCCGCTTACTACGGCCTCATGGAAGGATTGGACCGCGAAATAAACGCCTGGAAACAAGAGGAAATCCTGAAACTCGGCGCAGATATCACGCCGGAAAAACTTTCAGAGATCCTTACCGTACGCCCTCGTGTGGAAAAACTCGTCCACAAAGACGACAAGAACCGCACCTTCATCGCCGACACCAAAGCCCGCAACGATATGGTCGGCCATGTGTACGATGTGACGTATGGCATTTGTCAGGACGATGTAGATACGCTCGTACTGCTCGATGACTCCATCGTGCGCGGTACGACCCTGCGCGACAGCATCGTGAGCATCACCGCCCGCCTGCGCCCCAAGCGCATCATCATTCTGAGCAGTGCTCCGCAAATTCGTTTTCCCGACTGCTACGGGATTGATATGAGCAAAATGAAGGATTTTGTGGCGTTTCAGGCCCTGGTGCAATTGCTGCATGAATCAGGTCGTGAACAACTGTTGCAAGATGCCTATGACCGGTGCAAACATTCCGAGCACCTTCCGGTAGAGATGGTCAAAAACGAGGTTCAGGAACTTTACGACCAGTTTGAGTATGAAACCATCAGCGCAAAAATCGCTGAAATCGTGAAGCCAGAAGGTGTTATACCCGATCTGGACGTGATGTTTCAGACCCTCGACGGTCTGCACCAGGCTTGTACTAAAAACTCGGGCGACTGGTATTTTTCGGGCAATTATCCCACGCCGGGCGGCAACCGAGTAGCGAACCGGGCGTTTATGAACTTCGTGGAAAAGAAGGACGAGCGGGCATATTGAAAAGGCAATTGTAATAGCCAGGTCACTTGGCCATTACAATTGCCTTTTCAAAACTTGTGAGAGACGCTCATTGCTTCACAAATCGCAACGTCGTGTAACGTTTCCCAACCAATACAACCTGACTGCTATAGTGAAATCACCAAGCGCGGCAAGAAGAATTTCCCTATCGCTGTATCATTAATTTGCCCCATTCTTTTCCGCTTACGCTTGTCACTTCGACGGCATACATCCCGGTGGCCCAGCCAGAAGCGTCTACAAAAGTCGCACCGGAGGCATTGATCTGTTCGTACACCATGCGGCCGTATGCATCCCACACGCGGAGGGTGCAGTTGGCAGCGGGCAGTGCGACGGAAAACGTGCCGAAGGTCGGGTTGGGCTGGATGCGGACGGTGCCTGCCGGGAAGCGGTGAACTGGCGTACTGCGCAGCAGGTTGGGCGCACCGCCTTCCGAAAGCGAGCGGCTGGCATGAATAAGCGTTTGGCAATACTGATCGTAGCCATCGTCGGTCAAGTCGGGTTGCCAAAGACCAGCCACATCGCCGAAGTCGCTGCGGGCGTTGTCGAACTGCTCTTCTTTCAGTTGCTCATAGCCTTGTACAAACCGGCTTTTCACGGTCGTGGAACCACCTGTCAAAAATGGGATTGAGCAGTCTTCCAAACAATTGCTATTCGGATCACAGAACTCCTCCATGTCACAGCCCACAGGGGGGCGTGTCACTGCGCTACTCACGTCCATTGCCACCGGAGACGCACAGGGCGTATTGCCCAAAGGACGGTTGAGTACGATGTCCGTGAGGGGTGCAGGATTGGCGATGGTGATGCCACCCGAAGCCACTGTTCCAACGCCCCAATAGTTCATCTTGGCGGGTATTGGCTGACCAGGCGACGGGAATTGCTTGTAGCATATGTCGAAATATTTGTTTGCGTTGGATCCTATTTCTCTGAGGGTGAAGATGTTGGGATTGGCGGGAGTACCATTCTGCTTAGCGATCACCTCTGGGTCTATCAGCAGGCGAATGTCATCGCCGAAGATACCCTGACCGTTGTTAATCAGGCGGGCGCAGTCCATCATCACCAAACCCTTGGTGTCGTCGCCTTTCATGATGATGCCCAGACCGCAGTCGCGAATGGTGGCAAAATGATTCATCACGACCCTTACTGCTGTTCCCTCATCGTATTGGTCGTAGTTGGCGATGCCCAGGTCACAGCCTGATATTTCGCCACCATCCATCCATACCAGCCAGCCGCGTTCCACTTTGATTCCTGTGCGTAAGCCGTACGAAAGCGCCATATCTGGCACGACCGGGTTGCCAAAGGTATGCCCGCTGATGCTGCTCTCCCGCAGGATGAAGGCAACGTTGTCTTCAGAAAAGACGCCGTACTCAGCTTCCGAGCCGGTCCCAAGAAGGCTACAATGGTCAAACAACACCACTCCGCGCCTGCCAATGTGGGAGCCGATATTGTACTCCTCGAAACGGGTGTTTTTGAAACGGGTAAGGTCTGTACCGAAGTTATTGGCGCCGCTGATGTCAACGGGCGCGTCCACATTCACAAAAAAACTGTTTTCGACGATGAGGCGGCCGGGATTCTCGCCAGAGACGCCGGTCGCATTTTTATCCAGACCGACGAACCAGGCACTGTTGGCTTCCGCCCAGGCGCCCGGTTCGAGCAGCAGGGTATTATCCAGAGCGTATTCTACGCCACCGTAGTTAAGGTCAATGCCTTTGCCTTCGGGGATGTGCAAGCGCGTGTTGGCGGAAAGTCGGATAGAGCGTCGGCTGATCGGCGGCGCGGACACACGGAACGCATCGGCATTGGAACCCAGCCTCAGGCCGTAGTCGTTGTGGAAATCAAAGTGGCCGCGCCCCTGAAAGGTGAAGTTACCGTTGACGATCAGCAGGCCATCAATGCGGATATTCGAGGTCGGCGATTCCAGTTGTACAATGGCGCCAGCGTCGAGGGTGAGGATAGTGCCCGGTTTGATCCAAAGCATACTTTGGTCGGAGGTAATGTGAAGGGTGCCGCCTGCTTTGATGTGGACGCTGGCCCCTTCCCAGACCTCGGTGATGCCATGCTGGCTTTTGTTGATGGCACCGATGTTGTAATGGCCGCCGGAATCGACGGTGATTTGCTGCCCGCACTCGTTGAGGTAGGTGGTGAACACGGGCTTCACCGCTGCCCCGCCGGGGTTAGGCCGCTGCACATAACCGGTAGGACCGGGGTTGTTGATGTTCAGAATGCCAGTGGAATCTACCGTGGTGTTGGGTATCATCTTGTGCGCCAAGCCGTAATTGTACTCTTCGGCGAGCGTGCCAGTGGCAAGGTTGGAGGCGAGGCGGTCAAGTTCGTCCAAGATGACATCTACCATACCCGCATCCAGTTCAACGTGGCGGAGGTTGGCGGGCGGAGCGTACTTGCGGTCAAAGTGAGGCACTTTAACGTTAGGCAAGTTGTCGTTATCAAACTCAGTTGCCGTCAAGTCCACAAACAAATTGGGATTGGTTAGCGGCGTAGCCATAGCCAACGCACTCTAAGTCGGGACAAAAGACAGGATGGGAAACCTGATCGGGTTGTTGAAAGTCACGTCGCCAGCTGTTGCACCGCTCTGGATGCTGGCGTGGATCGTGGTCAGATCGGTTCGGTACCCGGCCGGGGCGTTGTCCAATGCTGGCAGATCAGCATTCGAGCGAAGACTGACGGTGTAGTATCTGTGCGGTACTTTATCGGCGTTCAAGATAACGATGTTGCAGGGATCGAAATCGTGGGGCTGGGAGATGGCGAACAGGCTGTTGCTGAAGGGTTCTTCTATCCACCATTTGCCGCAATTGTCCATGCCGTTGATCCGGTATTTCTCTGTAGCGGTGGTGTTGCTGGAGCGCATCGCCACCTTGAACACCGTGCCGAAATTGGCGTTGTTGGCGTATATGCTCGCGTCGTAATATTTCTGCCCCGGTCCGAAGCCCTGGTTACTGAGCGCAGTGCCGTCGGCCATTCCGTCCAACAAGGCCACTTTTCTGGGTTGTTGAGGCCATCCCAAAGCGTTCAAGTCAGTGTTTAGTGCCTCTCTCAATGCCCCGTAGTCAAAACCCTCCAACTCGGTGAAAGACAGAGGCGTAGAAAAGGAGGGGGCGCCGTTTATGAATTGGACTCTGTTAGCTTGCAGTTCTGCACCCAATGGCATGATAACCTGCTGTCGCGCAGCGGGAGTATTTAGAGCAGTTCAAGCGCGTTCATCCGTTCCAGTAGCATGAGAAAACCAACTGAAGGCTTGCAGCGCCAGCGGAATATTGGCCCCATTGTGGGGAGAATCCAATGTGAAAAACAAGTCAGCGCAATGACTTTTCCCTTCGCTCTCCATTTTGCCCAGAGCATAGCGGCATGCCAGACCTCCCATGCTGGCCCCGACGATCACATTGGGTTCTGTGCCGATCTTTTGCAAATTTACCTTCTCGATCACCTTGATCAAAAACTCTGCATTGGCTTGGATGTACGTGCCCGCGTCAGCAAAGTCCACATACACCAGATCGTAACCTCGGCTCTGAATCTGGGCAATCAGACTGGGCAACAACGCGAACTGAGGAGTATGCGGAAGCCCCGGGTTACTTGGATCTTCATCAAACCATTCATTTCTGCCTGTCACAATCACGTCCCAGCGCAGGCTGCCAAAGCCCAATATGCTGCCATCGGGAGCCTTGACGGGATAGCGGTTAGGATTGCCGATGATCGGGTCGAAGCCTTCCACCAAGATGAAGGGCTTGCGCAGTTGTTTGTCGGGGTTGGCATACAGCACGTGTACGATGCCGTCAGCAGTTACAGGCGCGTTGTAAGGGCTGCCCGGCGGATAAGCCCCGCTGACTAAGGGTTGATAAAGGTTTATAACCGATCCGCGTCGGCATCCGCGTCTGGCTTTGTTTATAAGCCCCGCTGACTAAGGGTTGATAAAGGTTTATAACCGATCCGCGTCGGCATCCGCGTCTGGCTTTGTTTATAAGCCCCGCTGACTAAGGGTTGATAAAGGTTTATAAGGGTTGATGAGGGTTGTAAGGGCTGCCCGGCGGATAAGCCCCGCTGACAGGCGGGGTGTAGGTCTGGCCTACCATGCCGGGGTCGTCCCAGACCTCAGTGTTGGCCGCAAAGCTGGAGTAGGGCGCACTGGGGTTGAAATTTAGTTGGAAGGTATGGATACCATTTTTGAACACGAAGTAGTCCCCATTAGGTGATGGCACCCTGTAGGCAGCCACCCAGTCCAATCCAACTTGGGTACGTTCTGCCGAAGATAGATATGTGATAATCCTCGTTTCGCCAGAAACGATGGTTTGAAAACCGTTGCCGTCTTTAAAATCCACGAGTACGCTCTCGTCCGATGCCCAAGTGCCAAAGTGAAAGCGAATTGGGTTGTGCAGGCTGGCCCGCGCATCGAATACCAAGCCTTTGGGGAGGTCAATACAGGCATATACCTCGTCCATTTGTTTGGGGTATGGCGGGCATTGGGCTTGCGCTGGGCAAGCAAAAGCGAGCAGCAGGCATACAACGAGCCAGCCGCTCACGGTGCAGTGAGCAGTAAGATGTTTCATTGTTGAAAAAAGTTAGGCGTTAAAGTTTAGTAGTGAATCGTGTAAGATGTAGTGTCGTGAGCAGGCAAGTACAAAGAATCGGTCTTTGTCATGTCTACTTGCCCGTATGGACGCCACCTGATTTGCTTATATCGATTACCATTTGTTGAAAATATCCGCTCGGATACTCCTTGTGATGCAAAAGATTCAAAACCTCCTCCGCCATCAAAATTACCACCGACAAATAAGTGCCCGATTGTACCATTTGGCACTGTAACCACCTTTAGCCACGCCTCTGGGTCCAGCACCACCTCAAAAGCCTTGTTGTCAGTAGTCGGGTAGAGCGAGGTGCCTTTGAAGTAACCCTTTTTGTAAGGGATCAGGGAGGAGCTGAAGCACAGGTCGGCCTCGGCGTATTCCTTGTAAAACTTGCCGTCGGCATCGGTGATGAGCGAGTCCACGAGGGTGAAGGTCGAAGGGCCAAAGGGTACGCTCTCCTCGCAGCCGACGTAGATACGGGCATCAGCCATAGGCTCTTTGGTGCCGTACTCGATCACGCGGCCGTGGAGGATGGTTTTGCCAGGGTCGTCTTTCTTGCAGGCGGGCAGCATCAGTGCCAGCCACAGGGCTGCCAGCAGGGGCAGCAGGAGCAAAAGCCCCCTCCCGGCTTCGCTCCGCCAACTGGCGGAAGGAGATGAGATAATGAAGTGTTTTTTCATGATGAAAAAAGGTCTTGAAAGTGAATGAGTTGGGTTAGGAAGCCGCAGCGGGAAGCCAAAGGCGACGGCTGCGGCCGTGTTCGTCGGTGCTGGGTTTTGCCGCCTCCGCTATGGCTTCGGCGGATAAAATTGGTGAAAGTTAAGGTTTTTGGGGGAGTGCGCACTGGGTTGTGCAGGCTGGCGTTCTGGTCTAATTTGAGTTTGTGTACATCACTTGTGATGCAGAAAAAAGCCTGATCCATGGATCTCGGATATGGCGGACAGAAGTTAACTTGAGCGGGGAGCGACAGGACTGACAATAAGCATAGCAAAGCCAGGCCGCTCCAAGTGAGAGCAGTTAATTTGTTCATTTTTAGTGAAATTTAGATGTTAGTAGTGAATGGTGTAGAGGGTGGTGTCGTGGGGAACGAGGAAGATTGAATCCGTGTAGGTAGTACTAGGGTTAGAGAATGGCCCCCAGTGAAGCACGATTATTCGCCCTCCAGGGTATGAAAAAGTTTGTTGTTCTACGCCTTTGTTCGCAGCCACAGAATGTGGGCTTAAAGACCCTCCGAATCCTAGTGTTTCCCAATTGCCTAAATCTGGAACTGTAATTAACTTAAACCACGCCTCCGGGTCCATCACGATATCTACCGTTTTGCTGCCGCCAAGATCCACGTCAATGTGCTGGAGGTAGCCTTTTTTGTAAGGGATGAGGTAAGTACTGCCGCAATCCGTGAAGGTGATGCTGTATCGGCCATCGGCATCGGTGCGTACAGAATCAAGCAAGCTGGAAGTGCCACCGCCGCCAAAGCTGCCTTCGTAGCACATCAGGTAGAGGGTGGCATTGGCTACGGGGACTTGGATGCCGTACTCGGTCACGCGGCCATAGATGGTGGTTTTGCCATCCAGCCGATCTTTTTGACAGCCGGGAGGCAGCCAGAGCAGGCCCAAAAGCAAGACGAGAAGGCCAAGAATGAATCGTTTTTTCATTTTTTAAAAATTTGGGCTCATGTTCCGAACTGGCTGATAGTGTCGGCGTGACTGGCAGTCACGCCGACACTTGCGCTTGGCATCAGTGCAAAAGGAACATGAGCCAAAATTTGAGTGTTGAAAGAGTCAGCCGTTTAGTCACCAGTATTGTATCGGATTTTGAGGAAGAAAATATGGTGCAGAAGGATTTAGGAGTGCCTGGTCGGACGACTGCTCAAAGGTATCGGTCTTTTTTCTGTAAAAACCAACCGCAGATTCTCATCTAACAAGACTCCGGCAGTATGTTTGTCTTGCTGAATGAGACTTTTTGGGCCGACTTTTCAAAAAGTCTCATCCTGTGCGACTCTTATGACACTCTTCTTCCTCAATTATCATGTTCTAAGACTTTTCTGCTTTCGTAATCTCACAATGTGAGAAAAAAAAACCGCGCGGCCCCCGCTTGGTGGATGAACTGATCACACTGTGGGGAGCCAGCCGTAGCCACACCTACAAAAAAATAAATGGACAAGTGCCTGTCACGCTGGAAGAGGCTTTTATCGCAGCCAAAAAGTACGGCTTTTCACTGGATGAATTTGTGTCCGGACAAAGTGACCAAGTGCTTTTTCGCTATCCTACACTGGGACAGCCAGCCAAAACAGCACAGCGATTCCTCTCCGAGTTACGACATAGTATGGCTGTGATGTGCGCCACACCCGGCACCCGTATCCGCTATGCCACCAATGAAATTCCAGTGTTTTATTACCTGCTTTATCCCGAATTGACGGCCTTCAAAATGTACCTGTGGAGCCGCTCGGTGTGGAACAGCGTAGCAGACCCTGCTGCTCCGGGCATGGACTGGATCGGCGACCTGCTGGCTGACCAGGAATTCCAGGTACTGAGCACCAGCACTTTCGACACTTTTGCCAGCATCCCTACCGACGAGTACTACCCGCTCAATATGCTGGACAACACGCTGAACCAGATCCGTTTTATGGTGGACATCGGGCAGATCAACAGCGATTTCACCCATGTGCTATCTGCCCAACTGCTGGCCCTGACCGAATGGATGGGCCGTGCAGCAGCACAGGGGAAGAAACTGGATTCAGCAGGAAACGCTGGCGCGACGCTGGAACTGCACTTTAATGAGATGCTCTACTCCAACAACATCATTCTGCTCAGCAACCCGGAGCAGGGGCTGCTGTTCAGCACTTTGGACAATCCCAATTTCATCGTGACCAACGACGGGCGGCTGCTGGGGCGCATCGAAGAGTGGTTCGACCAGATGCGGACCAAGTCCATCAAAATTAGTGGCGATGGAGAGCGGGAGCGAGAGCGGTATTTCCAGTCGCTCCGCAGCCGCATCGGGCAGTGACCTTGGCTGACAGAACTTATACTTGCATCGCATGGGCCCCACCATTTTTTTGCCGCGCTTGATGTTTTCACTATAGCGGTCAGGCTATGATGAAAACACCAAGCGCGGCTGTCTTTTTGATCCTCGTTACAACCTTTAAAAAGTGCCGATGGGGATCTGTTGATCGTTCGTAAAATAATCTACCAGAAAAATATTGCGGTAGAAAGTGTCTCTACCGTTGTCTCCGGGAGTACAGCCCTGCCTCCCGAGATTAAAAATTTTTCCCCCAATGAGAAAATCACGCTCCGAGATAAACCCGTATATTTGTCCTGTCTCTTGCAACGTATAACCCGTTCACAGACAACTTACTATGCCCATAGACATCATTTTTCTCATCTCCATGGCCCTCGGTTTCCGGCACGGCTATACCCGGGGCATTATCGGCACCGTGTTTAATGTGATGGCTTATATCTTCGGGTTTGTACTGGCTTTCAAGATGACGCCGACGACCACCAACCTCATGGAACGGATGTTCAATTCGCAAAACCCGTCCATGTTCATCGCCGCATTTTTGGTCAATGTCATCGTCATCATGTTTGTGTTGCGGCAGGCAGCCAATGCCGTGGAAGGCATGCTGAACGCCGTTTATCTGGGTGCTTTTAACCGAATGCTGGGCGGTGCGGTGATGGCAGGAGTGGCTATTGTAATCTATAGCGTATTGGTCTGGTTTGCCATAAAGGTTAATTTTATCAATGATTTAACCCTTGTACAATCAAGGACTTACCCCTTAATAAAAGATCTTCCGATAAAATCCAAGGCGGTCTTGACCCGCTTCAAGCCCGTCGCCACGGAAGTTTGGGATACTTCATTGGGATGGATGGACAGGCTTCAAAATTATGGGATCAATAAAACGGAGGGCAAGCAGAAAGTGTATGAAATTCCCGACGACCCCGACGGACCGGCCATAGAAGACGAGCCAAGGACGATTACCCCTTCCGGCACCAGAAGACCCTCTGCCGCAGACGACAACGGGATCGAATATTGATGTGATGAAGATCCTGTTGCTGGACAACTACGATTCCTTTACCTACAACCTTTATGATTACTTGCTGCAGGCAGGCGCGCAGTGCCAGGTCGTGCGCAACGATGCCCTGTCACTGGCCGATTTTGAGTCCCTTGACTTTGAAGCCGTAGTGCTCTCGCCGGGGCCCAAGCGACCGGCCGATGCCGGACTGATGGTGCCGTTGATCGAACGGTGGCACGAACGGGTGCCCATCCTGGGTATCTGCCTGGGCCATCAGGCACTGGGCGAGTTTTTCGGAGCCGATCTGGTCAAAGCAGCATCGCCCATGCACGGCAAAACTTCAGAAATCTACCACCATAGCCTCCACCCCATCTTCAGGAATATTCCCGAACGCTTCACCGTGATGCGCTACCATTCGCTTCTCTTGAGTTCCTTGGAAGCTACACCCCTTCAAGTGCTGGCCACCACGGATAGCGGCGAAATCATGGCGTTGACCCACCGTTCACTGCCCCTTGTGGGGCTTCAATTCCACCCTGAATCTGTGCTGACAGAACATGGATTGCTCTTGATTCGGAATTGGGTTCAAAGCCTGGACAAGTAAATACTGTACGTTCCTGACACTTCGCCGCAAAGCCATGAACTGTGTGAAACATGGGCTGTTTCGAATAAATTTGACGTGGCGTAGTTTTGATGAGGTGCGTTTTTCTCTGAAAAAAATGTATTCTCCATAATTTCATGCTACCAAAAAACAAAGTGGCGGAATTATTCGCCAAAATCGCAAGTATGACCCGATTCCGATACATTCTTTCACTTTCCCTGTTTTTTTCGTGCTGTGTGGCAGCGCAAACACCCACCGCACCGACCGGCGTGGTCGCCGTTGGTTACGAAAGCCATGTGGAACTACAGTGGCAACCTGGCACTGCACCAAATGTGACAGGCTACAAAATTTACCGCTCGCAAGACGATGGCGCGACGTATGAATTTTTAAAACAAGTCAGCAATCAAACACTCGCTACCGACTGGACGGGCGATGAGGGACAAAATCTAAAACGACACTACAAAATTACAGCCACCACACCTGGAAGTGAAAGCGCAGCGTCGGCCTGGGTGCTCGCTGAAACCCGGCCGATGAACGATGAGGAACTGATGGAGATGGTCCAGCAAGCTACTTTCCGCTACTTCTGGGATTATGCGCATCCGGTGAGCGGACTCGCTCGTGAACGCAACAACGGCAATCCGGACATCGTCACTACGGGCGGCTCCGGGTTCGGCGTGATGACCATTGTGGTGGCCGCTGAACGGGGCTGGGTGACCCGGGAAGAAGCCGTGAACCGCATGATCCAGATCGCCTCATTTCTCCAATTCGCTGACAGGTTCCATGGGGTGTGGCCGCACTGGATGGATGGCAAGACGGGAAATGTCGTTCCGTTCAGCCAGTTCGACAATGGCGGTGATCTGGTCGAATCGGCTTTTATGATGCAAGGCTTGCTCGCCGCCCGGCAGTATTTCGATCAAAATACACCGCTCGAATCAGCACTCCGGGATGTTATCACCGGCCTATGGGAAGACATGGAGTGGGACTGGTATCGCAAAAACAACAGTCCGGTACTCTATTGGCACTGGTCGCCGGAACACCAATGGAAGATAAATTTTGCGTTGCGCGGTTTTTATGAGGCGCAAATTGTGTATATCCTCGCAGCCGCTTCGCCGACACATCCCGTACCGGCCAGCCTTTATCAAACGGGTTGGACTTCGGGGAGTTACGGCTCTGGGCAAGTGTATTTTGGTTTACCGTTGTTCACAACTCCGTTGGCCGGCGGGCCACTTTTTTTCGCCCATTACTCTTACCTCGGGTTTGACCCGCGCAACAAAAAAGACGCTTTTTGCAATTATTTCGTCCGCAACCGCAACCATGCGCTGGTGAACCGCCAGTTTTGCATTAATAATACCAAGGGGTTTGCAGGCTATTCCGCCAATTGCTGGGGCACCACTTCCAGCGACGACCCCAACGGTTACAGCGACCACCAGCCGACCAACGACAACGGTACGATCGCGCCCACCGCTGCATTGGCTTCCATGCCTTATACGCCTGCCGAAAGCATGGCAGCGCTTCGGCATTTCTACCGCAACCTTGGCGAAAAAATATGGGGCGTTTACGGTTTCTACGACGCTTTCAACCAGACCCAAAACTGGTATGCGTCCTCTTACCTGGCGATTGATCAGGGACCGATCGTAGCGATGATCGAAAACCACCGCACCGGATTGCTGTGGAACTTGTTTATGAAAAACCCCGAAATCCAGCCAGCACTGAATGCGATCGGGTTTAAGCCTGATTTTTCAGGCACCGCCGATAACGCGATGACCAGCAGGCAGTTTAACTTTCATATTTTTCCAAACCCGGTGTCGCAGGAAGCAGGATCGGTGACCGTAGCATTTAATATTCTGCAAAGGCAAACGCTCAGCGCTACCCTGTTCGATGCAGTCGGCCATCGGGTACGGAACTTGTTTTCAGAGCGGGACTTCCAGGTTGGCACCTATCAGGAGCACCTGAAAATAGCGGGATTGGCACAAGGTTTTTATACATTGAAAATCGAAGATAAACAGGGTGGGCAAGTGACACAAAAACTACTGTTGAAATAACACTCCTTGCATATTGAACCAAACAGAAACGCTAAGGAACGCGGCACCAATAACTTAGTCATTTTAGGTCAACCATTTTTCATCAGACAACACTATTTTTCTGCGAATAGTGGGGCTATTTAAAGAAAAATAGGGGCCGTATGATGGAACAAAGGGTGGCATCAAATGACTAAGTTGTTGGTGCCGCGTTCCTAAACAACGTATTTTCACACAACACAACCATTTCTAAAAGAGGCATTTATGAAAAAAACACTCTTTACTCTACTTTTTGCTCTGGCTGCCCTTTGGGGCGCACAGGCGCAAGTCGTCTACGAAGATTTCGAAGGCACGGCTCCCGATCTCGCTTGGAACGGCGTGAACGGCATTTATAATGGTCAGGTCAACAACCCCGATCCGACCGGGGCCAACACCTCCCCGAAAGTAGGCTCCTACACGAATGTGGGGACTTCCGACTTTAATTTCGCGCTGTACACGTTCCCCGCTGTTCTGGATATTAGCGAGTTCAACCAGTTTAAAATGAAAATCTGGTCTCCGACGGCTCCATGCAAAGCCCTGTTGAAACTGGAAGGACCCGGCGGACCAGCGGTGGAAAAATTTGTGGACATCACAGAAGCCAACAAGTGGGTGGAGTACACCTTTGATCTGTCGGCAGGCGCCAACTACACCAACCTGAAAACGATTTTGATCTCGTTCAATCCGTTCGTGGCGGGCGATAATCAAACCTACTATTTCGACGACATCGTGGCGTATAAAGCAGAACGCTGCTACGCCGATTTTGAAGGACCCGGTCTGACTTTCCAAGGACTTGACGGTACGCTGACCGCCCCGGTGGACAACCCTGCCGTGAACGCTGTGAACAGCAGTGCTAAGGTTGCACAGTATGTCAAGAGCAACACAACCGGATACAGCCTGTTGCTGGCTGAAAGCCCCACACCATTCGATCTGTCGGTGTTCAACCAGTTCAAAGTCAAGATTTACGCTACCGCAGCGACGCAAGTGCTGGCGAAATTGGAAGGCCCTGGTGTAGCCGCAATTGAAAAATTGAAAAATATTGCGGTCGTCAATGCCTGGCAGGAGTACACGTTTGACTTCAGCGCACAGGCCACCAATACCGGTCTGACGAAACTGATCCTGTTCTTCGATCCGGGTGTGGATGCCAGTGCCGACACCTATTATTTCGACGACATCTGCGCTGTACCGAACCCCTGTCCGGGCGTGACCCCCGATCCGGAGATTGTGGACGACTTCGAATGCAACCGCAATGCCACTTATGCCGGCGACTGGTCGGCATTGTCGGTGGTCAAAAACCCGGCTCCTAGCGGCGACAACAACTCCGCTAAAGTGGGCAAGTGGGACGACCCCTCCGGCCCCGGAACGGAATATTCCAACTTCAACATTGATTATCAAAACCCGATTGATCTGACGACCCGCAACATATTCAGCATGAAACTGTGGGCGCCCAAAGCGGGTACCCTGTTGCTGAAAATCGAAGGTGGTACCTCGCCCAAAGAGGTGGCAATCCAGGTGACTGAACTCAACAAATGGGTGGAATACACGGCTGATTTCTCTGCAGAAGCGGGTGAAGGCCACAAAAAACTGGTTATTTTCATCAATGCTGGCCAAAATGGCGAAGTAGGCGATATCTACTATGTGGACGATATCAAACTGGCTGCTCCCAAGGCATCCGTGATCGAAGACTTCCAGGGCGCAACACTCAAATTGGGCTGGCAGCCGCTCGACCAGAATGATATCCTGCACGGTGTGTTCACTGCACCAACCGACAATCCGCAGCCCAATACGGTCAATAATTCGACCAAAGTAGGCTGCTATACAAAAGGTTCATCGCCCTTCAGCACCTTGCAGGCGTTCACGCTGACCAATTTTGACCTCGCAACTTTTCCGCAGTTCAATCTCGACGTGCTCAGCCCCAATGGCGGCGGCAGCGTGACCATGCAACTGAACTCTCCTACACAAGGCAACAAGGAAGCGACCGCAGAAGTGAAAGACGCAGGCAAGTGGGAAACGTTGAGTTTTGACTTCTCGGATTTCAATGCCATCACCGACTTTGGCGAACTCCGCCTTATCTTCAAACCCGGTACGGCAAATCCTGGTCAGTCCTGGTGCATTGACAACCTGCGCCAGAGCAAAACCACCGTGGATCCTTGCGATGGAGCAGTACCAATACCTAACATCATTGACGACTATGAGTGCCAGCGCAACTACACGCAGATTTTCTACGGCGCAAGCGATTTGAAAGTGGTGAACAATCCTCACCTCACACCCGAAAACGGCTCGTTGAAAGTGGGTGAATATACCGACCCGGCAGGTGCGGGCACAGAGTTCGCAGGCCTGGGCATGGAATTCCCTGCTCCGCCCGACCTCAGCCTGTACAACCACCTTTCGATGCTGGTATGGTCGCCTGTCGCCAACGCGCCTTTCCTCTTCAAACTGGAAGGCAGCGGCCCTGGTGTGGAAATATTCGACACCTTGCCGGAAGCCAACAAATGGTATAAGTTCGACATTGATTTCAGCAAAGCCGTTGGCACTGCTCATACGAAATTGATCATTTTTGCCAACGTCCTGAGCGCGACGGGCGGCGGTACTTATTACTTTGACAACATCCGCTGGGCACGGGCAGGTTATAATGGTTGTGTCGTGGATAACCAGACGGTGCTAACCAGCCTCGCTTTCAAGTATTTTGCCAATGCAGCGCTTGAAAACACCTATTCTGAAGTCATTGATAACCCGAACCCATCGGGCATCAACACCAGCAGCAAGGTCGGTAAGTTTGTAAAAGTAGGGGATGCACTGCCATTCGCAGGCATGTATACCGATCCTAACCTGGAATCGCCCATTGATTTTAAAGGCGTGAAAACGATTAAAGTGAAAGTGCATATGGACCATATCGGCAACTTCGCAGTCAAATTGGAAGGCTCGCTCACAGGTGCTCCGGCGAAGGAAATCGCGGTGGCCAATACTAAAATCAACCAGTGGGAAGAGTTGACCTACGACTTCTCTTCGGTTCCTGACAACGGCGAATACACCCGCCTGACCCTGTTCTTCGACCTGGGCATTGACGCGACCGGCACCGATGTGACTTCTTACTTCGACGATATCGTGATTGGTACGGGCACATGTACCACCAGCGGCACCTTCAGCCCAACAGTTGTTGCGTTGGCTATATCCCCCAACCCGGTCAGTGACCAGTTGTTCGTTCAGAATATGGACGGACTGGCACGTGTTGAATTGTTCAACATTTACGGCCAGCGCATGGGCGCCGCGAGCACACTCAGCAATACGCGCACTGATATAAATGTGAGCCAGTTCCCGGCAGGCATCTATATGATCACCGGTTACGACCGCAGTGGGGCGCTGATGGGCAATGCGAAGTTTGTGAAGCAGTAGAATTGGATTGAGCAGGCGGCTGGAGTCGCCTGTCAACAACATACAAATATTATTGGGCTGCCATCATTCCGGATGGCAGCCCTTTTTTATGCTTCCTCTGAAAATATAAATTCTTTATTTTCCGAATTGCACGCAACAAATAAGATCTTGTCTACTTTTGCAGGCGATTTTAATTTAATTTAGTAATAAAAAGCAAACACCCTTGAGTGGCCATAAATGGCTACCCAAGGGTATTTGCTTTTAAGCCTGCCGCTACTCATGATTAGGTGTACAGTTTTCTTATTTGCCCTGTCTCTATGCTATTCAGGTTTTTTGTCCGGACAAACAATACCCGTTTTTACCGGCCAGCCGATTCCCGCCCCTGAAAATGAAAGCCTCAACAAAACTTTCAAATCGTACCAGGTTTTTGAGATTGCCTCTACAGCGCTCAACGCACATTTACAGGAGGAATCAAATGGCCAGAAGCGTTTTGACCTCCAACTACCGGGCGTCGGAACCTGGCCGCTTGCACTCGTTTCGAGTGGCCTGATCCCGGAATCTTATCGCCTTCGGGTAGACGATGGAAAAAAGGTCACGGAGTTGCCAGGACCGGGCGATATTGCCTGGAAAGGCAATGTGGTAGGGTCTTCACAATCGGACGTCCGGCTCACTGTCACGGATCATTTTATTTTTGGCAGCATTCACAATGGCGGCGATATCTGGTTCATCGAGCCGCTCAATGATTTGTTGCCCGGCGGCGCGGTGGATCATTATATTGTGTACCGCGTCAGCGATGTCCTGCCGAATCCCGATCTGACCTGCGGCGTAACCCAGGTCGCCCAACAAAAGGAAAAACAACAGGGCCAAACACAAAAACCTGAAAACCAGGTCGGTCAGTGCAAAAACGCTGAAATTGCCATTGCTTCGGCATACGATATGTTTCAGCGCTACGGCAGTACCGCCGGTGTACAAACGCATAATAGTGTACAAACGCATAATATTGGTGTGATGAATGAGGTCGCAAATGACTACGACAGCGATTTTGATGACGATATCTATTTTTTGATCGCTACACAGTACGTTTCTACCACTACGACCTCGTCGCTGGATGCAGCGCTTACTGCTACGACGGATGTACAGATTTTACTTACCAATTTTACCACCTGGGGCGGTGCCGGCAATTTTGGGGTAACATTCGATCTGGGCCAACTCTGGACAGCGCGCAATGTTTGCTTCAACTCCAATTGCAGCACCATCGGACTTGCCTGGGTTGGTACCGTGTGCGGCACCAGCAAATACCACGTCCTCGAAGATTGGACTGGCACCAACAACAGCGGCTCTGGCTATGAATTGCGCGTTATGACCTCACACGAAATAGGACACAACTTCTCTTGCAATCATAGTACGGCTGGTACGATTATGGGACCATCCCTGACCAACACGACGATCTGGTCCGCTACATCCATCGGCGAAATGAATACGTTTCTGGCTTCGATTTCGTGCCTGGCACTGTGTGGCGTCAATTTTGAATCTGCGGCCATCACTGCTTCAGAGAGCGTGAGCAGCATCTACCTTTCTCCCGGTGATCCTTCCTGCGAAATGGGATATACGGAAGTATCTATTCCGGTGGTTTATTCGGGCACTACGGCGGGAGGCAGCGTGGATATTTCCGTCACGGGTGGCACTGCTACAGAAAATTTAGACTTCGACATCCCCAGCAATACCATCACTTTCCCGCCGGGCGGTACCGGCCAAACCGGAAATTTTATCATTCGGGTCTGGAACGACGCCCATTTCGAGAGCAATGAAACCATTCTTCTCCAACTGAGCGGGGCGTTGGCCGGCAGCCAAAATACCGCTACGATCACGCTCGTGAGCGACGACCTTGACCCGGCCACCAGCTACTACCGTTTCGGACAGGTAGGTGCCGGTAATACCGGAATCTTCGTGCCTTTTGCAGGCGCCAGTCAGGATGCCCGTACCCAGATTGTATTCAGTGTCGCCGAACTCACCACCGCTGGGTTTGCGGCAGGCGACATCATCAATGGGCTGGCTATTGAAGTGGCAACCAAAAGTTCGACTCAGCCTTTTAACGGATTCACAATCAAGATGAAACATACGACGGCTGCTCCAAACTCCAACAGCCAGCCGGAGACCAGCGGGTTTACTACGGTGTACAATTCAAACCATACCACTTTCGTGGGTTGGAACAAGTTCAACTTTGACCAGGGATTTTCCTGGAATGGCAGTTCCAACCTTAAGATAGAGTTTTGCTACGACAACTCTTCTGCTTCGGGCAATGATATTGTGCGCTCCAACAGCACGCCAACTGCTGTTTTTGTAAATGCAAATAGTGGATCCGGTTGCTCACTGCCTGTCAGCTCATGGTCGTGGTTTACGGCCCGCCCCAACACCCGCCTTTACAAAGGCAACGAAATCGCCATCACCCTCAACGACGAGGCCGACACCAATCTGAAAAACGGCCAAACCGCCTATTTCAAAGACGCACAAAACGAGTTCATTGTAGCGATTAAACAAAATTCGGGCGCCGACATCGGCTGCATCAACGTGAAGATAGACCGGGCCGGCAATGGCCGCCAGACGCCTGCCTGGTTGCCGGGCTTTTTTGTGAGCGACAAAACCTTTCTCATCACGGCAGCCAATCCCACCGCCACGTACGACCTGACTTTGTATTTCAGCAAAGCAGAAATGGCGGTGTGGGGCACTGGCACCAGCTCGCTGAACATCCTCAAAAGCAGCACCCCCATTTCCTCCTCCTCGGCTGCTACCAGCACGATCAACACCTCCATCACCCGCGCTACTTTCGGTCCGGCTGCTACACCCGATGCGTATTACAGTTATAAAGGCACCTTCACCAATTTTTCCGGCTTTGCCGTTACCAACGCCACCAGTGTGCCCGCTCCGGTTGAATGGCTGGATTTTACGGGAAAATTAGTCGGTAAAAATGTAGACCTGACCTGGACCACGGCGGCTGAACTGAACAACCGCGGCTTCGATGTGGAGCGATCCGTCAACGGCGTTTCTTTCGAAAAAATAGGATTTGTACAAGGTCGCGGTACCATCACCATCCCGCAACCTTACCATTTTACAGATGGAAAAGCGACTCAAATACAAGCATCTGTGTTGTACTACCGCCTCCGGCAAATAGACGACGACGGTACACATTCCTTCTCGAACACAGTCCCCGTGATCATGCCGGGAGCACATCCGACTTACCTGCTTTATCCCAACCCGGCCCGGGAGGAAGCAACCCTGCAACTACAGGATTGCGACGATTGCACAGCGACTTTTGTATTGACGGATGCTTCCGGACGCGTCGTATTGCGTACGGAAAATCTCGCCATCACCTCCACGCTTAACTTGAGCGGATTGTCTGCTGGCGTCTATCTGGCCGAAATCAGTACAGAAGACGGAAAACGGTGGCAGACTAAGTTGGTGAAACTCTGAGTCTGTTGCGAAGGCGTTTCGTTTTTTACGACCTTCGCGGCGATGAACCGCATCGTGTTGTTTTTCAAGAAAAATCCCTGGCACTGGCTGGCTTTCGGGTTGCTGGTCGTCATCGGACGTGGCCTCTTCCTCGACGTGATGGACGTGGACGCGTCCCAGTATGCCTCGATCTCGATGGAAATGTGGCAGACCGGCGAGTGGCTGCAAGTGATGCACCGGGGCGCCAATTATCTGGACAAGCCACCACTTTTGTTCTGGTCTTCGGCGGCTTCGTTCGGCTTGTTCGGGTGGAGCAATTGGGCGTATAAATGGCCGTCTGTGCTGGCGGCACTTGCAAGCGTGTACGCCGTTTTTCGCTTTTCGAAATTGTTTTATACTGAAAAAACGGCGCTACAGGCGGCGTTCATCCTCGCTTCATCGGTCGGTTTTCTGGTGCTCTGCAATGATGTGCGCACCGACACGCTGCTGTTGGCGACTACGACCTGCGCAGTCTGGCAATTGGCTGAATACCTCCGGTTCAAGCGTTTTCTGAATTGGCTCGGCGCATTTATATTGGTCGGCCTGGCGATGTTGGCGAAAGGGCCGATCGGTCTGGTGATGCCTGCGTTTGCAGTCGGAACACATTTGCTGATGCAGCGCGACTGGCGCAATCTGTTCCGTTGGGAATGGCTGGCTGGTTTGCTGATCGTCGGACTGGTGCTGGCCCCGATGTGTTGGGGTTTGTACCACCAATTCGACCTGCACCCGGAGGCAATGGTGAATGGCCGGACCGGCGTGAGCGGTTTATATTTTTTCTTTTGGGAACAAAGTTTTGGCCGCATCACCGGCGAGAACGCGTGGAAAAATGACACCTCCGGCTTTTACTTTTTGCACGTTTACCTGTGGGCGTTTTTGCCCTGGGTGTTGTTGCTGGCAGGGGCGGGTCTGGATGGGCTGAGCAGGTTTAGCATACGGCACACCCTCAACCTGCTCCACCCATCCCAAACCGAAGCCTGCTCGCTGGGCGGTTTTCTGCTTACATTCGCAGCGCTTTCGCTGTCGAAATACAAGTTGCCGCACTACATTTTTATTACGTTGCCCTGGGCGGCTATATTGGTGGCAAGGTGGCTCAACCCCAGTTCCGCCTCAGGGGAGCAGGAAGAAGTGGCACCCCGCCCCTGGAGGGCCGGTTTGTTTTATTTCCCCATCCTGGCGGTTGCGCTCGCCGCTTTCCTGTTGCTGGGTTTTGTTTTCCCCACATCCAACCTGCTGCTGTGGGGTGGCGCGTTGAGCATCTTCGGGGGCCTGGCCTGGCGGATTTTTAAAAATCCTTTCCCGGCAGATTCCGATGTAGTGGTGCAACGGGGTGTGGTGGCTGTGGTGGGTGGAATGTTGGTACTCAATTTTCACTTTTATCCGAGCCTGTTGCCTTATCAGAGCACGTCAGCCGCCGCTCAATTTGCTCAAAAAAATGGCATTCCGGCTAAAAAAATGGCCTTTTTCTGGCGGCATGGCCACGCACTCGATTTTTACAGCCATCGTATTTTACCTGAAATCCAGTCGCTGGAACACCTGCGCAGTATGGCCGACAGTCTGAACGGCTGCTGGATTTATACCAGCAAAGAAGCGCTGGCGAAGTTGGACACGTTCGGCATACCCTATGCCATCGAACGCCCATTCAATCATTTTCAAGTGGCATTGCTTTCCCCCCAATTTTTAAATCCTTCCACCCGCGACAGTGCCCTGAGGCCGGTTTTTTTAGCAAAAATTCCGGCTGAACAGAAATAGTGAAATTCCATTTCGAGAAACCAAGAATTTTTCAAAATCTTAGCGGTCTGGAAAATCACTTATCCTTAACTTTTCACGATACAATCAATCCTTTGTCACAAAATATGGATCGTCTCTGGCTGAAAAACTACCCGGCAGGAATGCCTGTCAATATTGACCCTGATCAATACCCGCGTCTACTAGATATGCTGGAGGAGTGTTTCCAGACATACAGCGAGTTGCCTGCTTTTATTTTTATGGGCAAAACGCTCACCTTCGGAGAAGTGGACCGGCTAAGCCGCGACTTCGGGGCTTATCTCCAGTCGCGTGGCTTACAACCCGGCGACCGCATCGCCCTGATGATGCCCAATCTGATCCAGTATCCGATTGCACTGTTCGGAGCGTTTCGGGCGGGATTGATTGTAGTCAATACCAACCCGCTTTACACGCCCCGCGAGATGAAGCATCAGTTCACCGACTCCGGGGCGAAAGCCATCGTGATCGTGGAAAATTTTGCAGCCAACTTGCAGCAGATCCTCAGCGAGACACAAATTCAGATGGTCATCAAGACGAGCATCGGCGAAATGCTGGGGCTCAAAGGTAAAATTGTCAATTTCGTGGTGCGCAATATCAAAAAGATGGTGCCGAAGCATAACCTCCCCAATACGGTCAGCTTTAAGGAGGCCCTTGTACAAGGACGGAAATTCACGATCAAGCCCTCTGCGGGAGCGCCCGACGATACCATTATCCTGCAATACACGGGCGGTACGACTGGCGTAGCGAAAGGCGCCATGCTCACCAACCGCAACCTGGTGGCGAATATGCAGCAAATCAAAGCCATCATGTCGCCGCTGCTCAAAGAGCGCGAGGAAGTGGTGCTATGCCCGTTGCCGCTCTACCATATTTTCGCTTTCACGGTCAATTGCCTGTCCGTCATGGCGATTGGCGGTGTCAGTGTGCTCATCGTGAATCCGCGCGACTTGCCCGCTGTGATTAAGGAGTGGAAAAAATACAACCCGACCTTTGTGACCGGCCTGAACACCCTGTTCAACGCGATGCTCAATCATCCGCAGTTTGCTACCATTGATTTCAGCAAACTCAAAATTACCTGCGGAGGTGGTATGGCTGTTCAACGCGCAGTGGCTGAACGCTGGCAGCAGGTGACGGGCTGTCAATTGACCGAAGGTTACGGTATGACAGAGTCCAGCCCGGTTATCACTTGCAATCCGGTCACTTCCACCATGCGCATCGGTACGATCGGAATGCCTGCACCCTCTACCGATGTGCGCATTGTAGACGACGCATGTGACCCCATTGAGTCGTCGCCCGACCGACCCGGTGAGATTCAGGCACGCGGCCCACAAGTGATGAAAGGCTACTGGCAACGCCCCGAATCAACCGCCGAAACGATCAAGGATGGCTGGCTTTGTACAGGGGATATGGGCTTTATGCACCCCGACGGCTTTTTCCAGATTGTGGATCGTAAGAAAGACATGATCCTCGTATCGGGCTTCAACGTCTATCCCAACGAAATTGAGGAAGTGCTTGCGATGCATCCGAAGGTGCTCGAATCTGCCGCGCTCGGCATCCCGGACGAGAAATCAGGTGAAGTGGTAAAAGTGTTTGTAGTAAAAAAAGACCCCTCGCTCACAGAAGAGGAAGTGATTGCGCATTGCCGCATCAACCTGACAGGTTACAAAATCCCGAAACAGGTGGAATTCCGGACGGAGTTGCCAAAAACTAACGTTGGAAAGATTTTGCGGCGGGAATTGCGCGGATAGAATGTGAAAATTGACTTACCACGAAGTACGCAAAGAACGCAAAGTGCTTAAAATGTGAAAATTTGCGTTCTTTGTGTACTTCGCGGTAAGTCAATTTATTGCCCCACGCCCTGCGCTTTGGCCCGATCGAGCCAAGGTTGCGCTTTATCCATCTGACCCATATCGCGGTAGGCAGAACCGATGTAAAACAGGAGCGTCCCATTGTTCGGCTCGTATTTCAAACCTTCCTGCCATTGCTCGATGGCCGCCGTGAATTGTTTTTTCATCGCCAGCACCGCACCGAGGTTGCGGCGGGCATCCACAAAGCGACCGTCGTATTTAATAGACTCCTTGTACACGCGCTCCGCATCGTCCAACTGGCCACGCAGAAAGTAGATAAAGCCCAGATTGGACAATACCTGTGCATTGTTCGGCCGGTGCTTCAGCGAAACCTGATAGTCCTCAAAAGCTTTATCGTACTGCCCTAAACGGAACCAGGCCAATCCCCTTGCGCCATAGGCATCGTGATAATCCGGGTAAAGTTCAATGGCTCTGGTATGTGATTCGATGGCTTCCATCACCCAGGCAGTATCGTTCACGACGCTGGTTTTTTCATTGATGCCTTTCTTGACGACCTCGATGCCGTTGTGGTAATTCAACTTGGCACAGTTGGGCGAGTTGGGTAAATCCGCTGCATAGAGATCGCCGCTCACGTACCAGTCCGGGTTGCGGGTGAATGTTTTGAAACTGTACAGCATCAACAGGACAGCCGCTGTTCCCCAGAGCGCAACGCTCTTTCCGTTAGGGTTCCAAATTGAAGTCAAGTCGTTGATCTTGAAAATTTTGCACAGCAAATATGCCACAGCAAAAGCAAACCCCAGCGAAGGCAAATACAGCAGACGCTCCCCATAGGAGGTACCGATGATCATGAACACGTTGCTGAACAACGAGAACGTGATCAGGTAAAACAGGATGGCAAACGAGAGGAAATTTTTTCTGCGAAACAAGAACATTGCCACACCGAACAGCGCGGCATAGACGGCGAAACCGAGCAACGAACGAGGATCATCAAAACCTACCGGTGCCACCTGGGGAAAACCCATATCGCTGATCAGCGGGTGCGGCACGAAGAGTGTCTGGAGATAGCGCCCGCTCATCATGAATGCTGTCGTTAATTGCTCGCCCCGGTCTTTGGTAGCCAAATAAATCGTATCCAACGCCGAATAGGTTTCCGGATACGGCTGAGCGGCCAGAATCTGATGTCGAATGATTAGGAAAATCACCGCCGGGATGAGCATCAAGGCCGACGCCGTCAGGTTCTTCTCCAACGACTCGTCACGGAAAAACCAGATGGCCAGCGGAAACACCGCCAATAAGGTGATGGCACTTTCTTTTGAAAACAGCGCAAGGCCATAGAACACTAAAGACCAGACCAGCCACTTGGTTGTTTTGGTATCCAGGTGCCGCCATAGTGCGTATAACGCTGCCGTGCTGAACAACAGCGACAGGATTTCATCTCGGCTTTTAGTGTTTGCGACGACCTCTGTATGCACAGGATGCGCCATGAACAGCAGCACGGCCAATGCCACCAGCGCAGGTGGCTGGTTGGAAAGCACCCGCCTCCAGGTAATCCAAAGCAGCCAGCCCGTGAAGGCATACAGCAACACGTTGATGACGTGCCCGATCATCGGATTGTCGGGCGACAACTGCCACTCCAATGCAAACATGACCAGCGGGATCGGGCGATAAAGGGACCCGGGGCTGCTCCACGCACCATAGCGGTATTCAGTGGTAAAAATCAGTTTGAGGCTCTCCCAGTTCAGGCCGCTCTTGACAATCCAGTTTTCCTTGATGGAAGAATAATCGTCCAGACACCATTGATGACCAAAGGTGTTGGAATACAGCAGGAAGCCCATGACGGCAGCCAACAAACCCACCATCCAGCTGCCTGGGATACCAGGTACGTCAGCGATGAGAACGGGCGACTTGGCAACCGTTTGGGCAGGCCTCTTTTTGGGCTGGATGGTTGCTGTGGGGCGGGGTGCAGGTTTTTGTTTTGCCATACGGACAGAATACGCTCAATTACAGCGCGAAAGTAGGACGGAATTTTGACAGCCTCCTACATTCGGCCGCTCGTATTCTGCATTCTGCCCTCAGGAAAGTATCTGCGCCGCATGGTTTTCCGTGTCTACTTTGGCGATGATGCGCTCAATTTGACCCGTTTCATCGATGACGAATGTAGTACGGTGAATACCGTCATAAGCGCGACCCATGAACTTTTTAGGTCCCCATACCCCATAGGCGGAAGCGACTGCATGATCTTCATCCGCCAACAGGTTGAACGGCAGACTGTATTTATCCTGGAATTTGACGTGCTTTTTGACTGAATCCGGGCTGACACCCAAGATTTCATAGCCCTTTGACTGAAAGGAGCCGTAGCTGTCGCGCAGATTGCAAGACTCGGCCGTACAACCGGGCGTGTCGTCTTTCGGGTAAAAATAGAGCACGAGTTTTTTGCCTTTGTAATCGGACAAACGTACGGTTTCGCCTTTTTCATTAGAGGCGGCAAAGTCGGGGGCGGCATCGCCTTCCTTCAGTTGGAACATTTTTTTAGAATTGAGAATGGAAAATTAAAAATGGAGTGGAATGGTCTTTAGGAACCGGAACAAACATGTTTTGTTCAACCAGGCCAGCAATTCAATAAAACCATCCTTGTTTTTGGCAAAGCGCGGTTAACGATACGTTCATTCAAACTTAACCCCTGCTTTCCATTCAGCACACAATCTGGGATGACCTTTGCAGCGATTTGGTAAACAACCTGTGTAACTCACATGAGTATTCGTCCGGCGACGCAAGGTCGTCGGACGAATGGAGGCAGCAGGGCGTGTATACAATCCCAAATCTGACATAAGTGTACGCTATCATACGAAAATGGGTTTCAGTTGAGTGGAAACTGGCGCAATGCCGGATTTCCACTTTTTTATAGCACTCAACGACAATGAGCATGAGAAAAATCACCACACTTTTTTACCTGATTGCCTGCCCGTTTTTTACCAGCCTGTCTGCACAAGACAGTACACCCACCACCATCCTTGCCGGCCATTGAATCGGTGGTGAAGTTTTGAGGCCTAGCACGACGTGAGCGATGCCGGGCAGGTGTCCAGTGCGTAAAAGGCAAGCGATACAACCTTTTAAAACTTTGTTTTTAAGTTTTCAGGAACCGACTTTTGCAGGGCCGTACTGTCGGCAAACTTTTGAACGGTATGAACAAAACCTTCCCTGCACCATTCGTACTGCTGCTTTTTTATGGCTGCTCAGTACATCCCAAATTGGCCTTCAATGCCGGCCAAATACCTGTTGCTCCTGACTACTCAATGGCCGACCATTGGGCTGCTCTTCCCGATAAAAAGGATCTGGCCGACCGAACGCCGAACCTCGAATTGCAAGACGAGCAGGATTCCGCTGTAGCAGACGTATTTTTTCTCTATCCGACCACCTATACCGGAACCAGCCGCAGCGAACGCGACTGGAATGCTTCGGTCAGCGACGCAGCCCTCAACCAAAAAACCGATGAAAGCAGCATCCTTTTTCAAGCCTCCATTTTTAACGCGTCCGGGCGGGTATTTGCCCCGCGCTACCGGCAAGCACACCTGCACGTTTTTTATGGAAAAGACACAACTTCCAATGATCAAGCACTTGAAATAGCCTATCTGGACGTAAAAGCAGCGTTTGAATATTACCTGAAACATTGGAATCAAGGTCGGCCTTTTATCATCGCAGGTCATAGCCAGGGTGCACGCCATGCCAAATTCCTGCTGCGCGATTTTGTGCAGGGCACATCCCTCGAACGACAACTGGTGGCCGCTTACATCGTCGGTTGGCCCGTGGAAAAAGATTTTTTCCAGGCATTACGACCTTGTCAGTTTCCAACGGATACCGATTGCTTTTGCACGTGGCGTACCTGGGAGCGCAAATACGGCCGACGCAAGGCTTTTCAGCCGGAGGTCATCTGTACCAATCCGATTGTATGGACAACCGCTGATGGCAAATATGCAGCAGCAACTGCTAATCTGGGCGGCGTAGTGCGGCCTTTTACCACCCTGCGTCCCGGCCTTACGGATGCAGAAGTGTACAAGGGCGTTTTACTGGCCACCAAGCCGAAATTCCCCGGTAGCATTCTGTTCATAAGAAAAAATTACCACATCGGCGACTTCAACCTGTATTACATGAACGTGCGGGAAAACGCGAAAGCGCGGGTTGAGGCATTTTCTCATAAATCATGACGACCACGACCCTTTACGCACTGCATGAGCATATTCGCAGGGTAATGGCACTCAATTACCAACATCCTCTTTGGATCACAGCCGAAATAGCCCAGATCGGACGATCGCGGGGGCATTTTTACCTTGAATTAGTGGAAAAAGGAGCGGGCGGCGACCTGGTTGCCCAGGGACAAGCGGTGCTTTGGGCGATGGATTATCGCCGCATTCAAGCGACCTTAGGAAACCATGCCGATGAAGTGCTGCGGGAAGGCTTGCAGGTGCGTTTACAAGTTCGGGTGGATTTCCATGAACGCTACGGCCTCAAACTTCAGATTGCCGACCTTGACCCGGCGCACACTTTTGGCCAACTCGAACTGGAACGCCGCCAGACCGTGCAAATCCTCCAACAGGCAGGCCTGCTGGATCAAAACCGCTCCCTTTCGTTGCCACAGGTGATGCAGCGGGTAGCAGTGGTCACCTCGGGTGACGCGGCAGGTTTTCAGGATTTTAGGGAGCATTTGGAGCAAAACAATTTTGGCTATCGCTTTCACTGCCAACTATTTGCAACTGCTGTACAAGGAAAAAATGCGATCGTGGGAGTGCGGGAAGCCTTGGCGAAAGTGACCACAAAGCAGGCGGATTTTGATTGTATCGTCATCCTCCGGGGTGGCGGAGCACGCCTTGACTTGTCCGCGTTTGATGATCGGGAACTATGTAAATCCGTTGCTCTGATGCCGCTTCCCGTACTGGTCGGCATCGGTCACGAGACCGATGAAACGGTGTTGGACCTGGTAGCGCATACATCGCTGAAAACGCCGACTGCCGTTGCAGATTTCCTTTTGCAGCACCATCTGCTTTTTGAAAACGATTTGTTCCGCTGTGCGGAACAACTTCGCGTTCTGTCCGGGTTTCGGCTGAAACTCAGCGCACTTGAACTGGAACGAGGCGAATCCGATTTACTTTGGGGTTGCCGCGAACGGATCAAATCCGCGGCTCGTCAGTTGGACGGTTACGAAGCACAAATTCCACTTATTGCGCAGCAACGACTTAGTAAACAAGAACAATTTTTGACGCAAGCGGAACTGCTCTGCGCTGCGCTGCATCCTGACAAGGTCCTGCGCCGTGGATACAGCCTCACTTCCCACAATGGGAAACTGGTGACTTGCCCGGATGAACTGCAAAGAGGCGATTTACTGGAAACCCGGCTGAGTGATGGGATAGTGCATTCAACAGTAGTTTGAGATTTATGGACATTTTGTATTTCACATGACGACACAACGGCACAACGCGATACAAAAATCAATTCGTTGTGCCGTTGTGCCGTCGTGCAGTCGTGTGAAACCAAAATATCCAGTAGTAGTTATTTACTGCGCACTCACAGTTTCTTTGGCCAAAAACTCTTTCACCCACTCGGTAGTGACTGATTTTGGCCGTTCCAGTGGCAATCCAAGCGCCCTGCTCCAGCAGAGGGCTGCCAATACGCCCAGCGAACGACTCACACCGAACAGCACGGTGTAGAAGTTATACTCCTTCATGCCATAATGCACCAGCACTGCACCGGAGTGGGCATCCACATTGGGCCAGGGGTTTTTGACTTTGCCAAGGCTGCTCAAAATAGGCGGCACCACATCAAAAATTTTCCAGACGATCTTTACCAGATCGCTATCGGGCACATTGTCTTCGCAAAATTGCCGCTGCGCCATGAAGCGCGGGTCAGGTTTACGCAAGACAGCGTGGCCGTAGCCAGGTATGACGCGACCACCGGTGAGGGTACTTTTCACATATTCGCCGATTTGCTCGCGGGTAGGTTTGGGCGTGCCGAGCGTATCCACCATTTTTTGAATCCAGCGGATCACTTCCTGGTTGGCAAGGCCGTGCAATGGGCCGGCGAGGGCATTCATGGAGGCACTGAATGATAAATAGGGGTCGCTCAGCATAGAGCCGACGAGGTGGCAGGTATGCGCGGAGCCATTGCCGCCTTCGTGATCAGCATGGATGGTCAAAAAAAGGCGCATATATTCTTTAAACCCGTCATCTTTGAAGCCGAGCATGTGGGTAAAGTTGCCGCCCCAATCGAGCGAAATATCCGGCAGCACCTGTTCGCCATGATGATAGACGCGGCGGAAAATGTAAGCAGCGATACGAGGCAAGCGAGCGATCAGGTTCATGCTGTCCTCGTACGTCGCGTCCCAGTACTCACTTTTATTCATGCCCGAGTTGTAACGCTGGGCAAACACACTGGTATTTTGCATCGCCAGCACACCGACCGAGAGCTGTGTCATCGGATGCGCATCCACGGGCAGCGCGTCAATGGCACGAAAAACATGTTCCGGTACATTGGCCCGGCGATTCCAGTTTTCAGTGAGCCACTTCACCTGTTCCTTGGTCGGAATTTCACCGACCAGCATCAACCAGAACAAGCCTTCCGGCTGCGGTTCTTTGCCATTGGAAGCACGGGGAAGTTTTTCACGAAGTTCGGGAATGGAGTAGCCCCGGAAGCGGATACCTTCTTCAGCATCCAGCAGCGAGGGCTCCCAGATCATCGAAGTAATGTCGCGCATACCGCCATATAGCTGATCCACGACCACCGTATCCACCTGTTTATCACCGTGCTCTTTGAGCAGTTCCTTCACCTCTTTGGCGAGTGCCTGCGATTTTTCGTAAAATTGTTGTTTCAGCAAATCCATGAAAGAAAACTTAAAATTTAGTGCCTCGGAGAGAAGCGGTCAGGGCAAAATTTGAATCCGACGTAAAGGTATGATTTTTCATTTTCTGGTTAATAAAAGCGAGGATTTGTCGCGAGAAGTAGCCAAAAAAGGTTTGGTTAATAATCGCCTGGATATTATTTTTGCCAATTCTATCATCTTATGATCAGCCAAAGCAGATGAACGCAATGATTCTGCACTCATTATGACATTTTCCTCCAAACTTATCGAGAAAGCGGTCGAAGCTTTCGCCTCCTTGCCGGGGATCGGACGCAAAACCGCGCTGCGCCTGGTGCTACATCTGCTCAAACAAGATAAAACGACCACAGAGCAATTCACTTCGGCACTTGCTGCTATGCGGGAAGGCATTCGCGAATGCCGCATCTGTCACAATCTTGCGGATGGCGAAGTGTGTCATATTTGTACCGACGCCCGACGCGACCAATCATTGATTTGTGTGGTCGAGACCGTGCGCGACCTTATGGCTATTGAGGATACGAGCCAATACCGGGGTGTATACCACGTTTTAGGTGGTATTATCTCGCCCATCGAAGGCATTGGGCCAGGCGATCTGAATACAGATTCGCTGGTGCAGCGGGTACAAAAAGGTGAAACACGCGAAATAATTATGGCCATCAGCCCAACCATTGAGGGAGAAACCACCATCTATTACCTGTCAAAGAAGCTACAGCCGCTCGGTGTACAAGTGAGCGCGATTGCCAGAGGAGTATCGTTTGGAGGGGATCTGGAGTATGCCGATGAGCTTACGTTGGGCCGTTCCATTGTAGCGCGGATGCCTTATGAGGCGAAATAGTTTTTAATCATAAATTTGGCAAGCGGGTGTTTCAGTCCCTTTGCTCCAAATTTTCTTCGTAGAAAACCCTATTATCTTCCCTAATTCGATGTTAATGCCGGGTTATTCGACCGGCTGCGACATAGCATTCGGCAGGTGTGATGTACCTTCGCCCGCCGAATATTAATGCGTTGAGCCAGTAAGGGTGTCCCATGTGTTGGGGTGTCTTTGCTTCAGCGTCAACCTTCGAACCTTATTTTATGAAACAGTGCACCATAAAAACTCCGGTCTCGGTACAAGGCGTGGGGCTTCATACAGGCAAAAGTGTCACCCTGACGTTCAAACCGGCTGCGGCTAATCATGGCTACCGGTTTCAGCGGATTGACCTGCCCGAACAGCCAATCATCCCGGCTGACGTAAAACTTGTTATTTCCACCAACCGAAGCACCACGCTCAAAAGTGGCGAAGTGCAGGTGTCTACCATTGAGCATGTGTTGTCTGCCCTTACCGGAATGTCACTCGACAATGTGCTGCTAGAAATTGATGGCCCCGAAATGCCTATTATGGACGGTACTTCCATGCCCTTTGTGCTGGCCCTGCAAACTGCCGGGCGTATTGAATTGGATATTGACCGGGATTACTTTGTTGTAACTGAGCCCATTGCGTATAGAGATGAAGTGACTGGCACTGAACTGCTTGCGCTGCCCTCCGAACATTTCGAGGCGACTGTGATGATTGATTTCAACTCACAGGTCTTGGGACAGCAATTTGCTTCCCTCCATCGTTTGGAAAGTTATGTGGAAGAAATCGCGGCTTGCCGCACGTTTGTTTTTCTGCATGAACTCGAAAAACTCCTCGACATGGGCCTCATCAAAGGAGGCGATCTGGACAATGCCATCGTGATCGCCGACCGAAAAATGGATCAGGAGGAATTGGATGTGCTGGCAAAAAAAATGGGCAAGCCAAGCATCAAAGTAGATGCAGCGGGTGTGCTCAATACGGTGCAACTTCATTTCCCCAATGAACCCGCCCGGCATAAACTATTGGATGTGATCGGCGACCTGGCCCTCGTTGGAAAGCCGATTCGCGGAAAAATCGTAGCGACCAAGCCCGGCCATACCGCCAATGTAGAGTTCGCGAAAATACTGAAAAAACACCTGACCGAAAAACGCCGCCTGATTGGCATTCCCAAATATGATCCGGACAAGGAGCCTGTGCTGGACGTGCTGCAGATCACCCGTCTGTTGCCACATCGCTATCCTTTCCTGCTGGTGGACAAGATCATTGAGATGAGTCCAAATCATGTCGTCGGGATCAAAAACGTGACGATGAACGAGGCGTTTTTTCAGGGACACTTTCCCGGAAACCCTGTATTTCCAGGAGTGCTTCAGGTAGAGGCACTGGCACAGACAGGCGGTATTTTAGCGCTTCATAATGTGCCGGACCCAAGCAATTGGGACACTTATTTTCTAAAAATTGACAACACCAAGTTCAAAGCTAAAGTCCTTCCGGGCGACACTTTAATCCTAAAAATGGAACTTATTGAACCCATCCGGCGCGGCATCGTGCACATGCAAGGCACGGCGTATGTAGGCAGCAAGATCGTCAGTGAAGGCGAACTGACTGCTCAAATCGTTCGTCGTACCAAGGAAGGGTAAACACGCTATATATTTCATCTCATGAGCAATTACTCCAACGGTTTGCGGGTTATTCACCCCAATGCCAAAATAGGCAACAACGTCACCATCGCTCCTTTCACAGTCATTGAAGGAGATGTTGTGATCGGCGACAACAGTCGTATTGACTCCAATGTGCACATTTTCAACGGTGCACGCATTGGCGAAAATGTGCACATTTTCCCTGGCGCTTCTATCAGCGCGCCTCCCCAGACCAAAAAATTACTGGATGAAGATACCACCCTCGAAATCGGCAACGGTACGGTCATCCGCGAGTTTTGTACGCTGAACCGGGGCAATCTCGCTTTCGGCGGCCGCACGATCATCGGAGAGCAATGCCTGCTGATGGCATACGTGCACGTCGCGCACGACTGTATCATCGGTGACAACAGCATCCTGGCCAACAACGTCACGCTGGCCGGTCATATCGAAATCGGCGAATGGGCCACATTAGGCGGGATGGTCGCCGTACATCAATTTGTACGGATCGGCGAGCAAACCATGATTGGCGGCGGTTCGCTGGTTCGCAAAGACGTGCCGCCTTTTGTCACCGCTGCCCGGGAACCGCTTTCCTACGCGGGCATTAACTCCATCGGCCTGCGCCGCCGCCGCTTCAGCCCGGAGGAGATGCACCACATCGAAGACATCTACCGGGTCTTATTCGTGCGCGGACTGAGCACCCGCAAAGCCCTGACCATCATCGAGGAAGAAATCATGCCTACCCAGCACCGCGACCAAATTCTGCGCTTCGTGCGCGATGCCAAGCGGGGCCTCATGAAAGGTTTTCGCACGATGAACGGCGCAGCCAAGGTGGCAGAGCCCGTGTTGGACTAAATTCCCGCTTTTTTTGGCTAACGCATTGCAAAACATAGCTGTTTCGAGTCATTCAAGACATTTAGGCTTTAATTTTGCAATGCAAATTCCAAGCCTCCAAAAAGTATGAAACGATAACCTGACGCAATGACAAAAATGACAAAATCGCTTGCCTGGCTCTGGATAGCCGCGTTGCTGACCGCCACGGTCGGGGTGAGCGTACAGCGCATTTATTGTTACTGTGTGGGCAAATCTACGATCGCGCTGTTTGCGGCCGAAGATGCCTGTCAGATGCAGAAGCAGGAGCCCGTTGCCGATTGCTGTGTGAAACATTCGCTTGCATCGCGTCCCTCTTGTTGTGAAAAAAGCGGCTTTTCCAATGCCGAAAAAGAAAAAGGCTGTACCAAAAAGACCACCGAGGTTTTCCAATTGAAACCCGAGTTTTTGGTAGACAAGCCTTTTGAAAAAACCTTCGATCTGCCCGCTTGGGTAGAAGACCTGCCTAATTATCGGCAATTTTTGCGCACAAGGCTTTGTGAAACCACTTTGCAAAGCCGCCCACCCCCTTCAGCGCCGCCGCCTCTTTCCGGGCGCATGATCTGTGTGCGCCACCAAGTTTTCCGACTGTAACAGACTGCCAATCGCAAGCGAATCTCGCCCCATCAGGTGGGTGATTTGCTGCTTCATCCATACTGCTGTTCACCCTGATTCAGGGGACGACAGTCTTCCATTCATTGACCGGCTGGCAGTCGGCGTTACTTTTCCACCATGAAAAAATGGGCCGCCCTCACGGGCTTTCTCTTCTCTATCTCTCTTCTATTTTCCCAAAATAACCCAACTCCTTCTGAACTGATCGGCATCGTGACCAACGAGCGTGAAGAACTCCTGATCGGCGCAACCGTAGTTTGGAAAGGCACTCGCATAGGCACGATAACGGATACATCCGGGCGGTTTCGACTGCCTGCGATGAAAAAAGAAGCGACTCTGATGGTACAATACGTCGGCTATTCTCCTGCCGAGGTACAGGTGTTGCCCGACGAAAACAATCTTTGGATCGAAGTGGCGGGCACCATCGAAATCCGCGAAGTGACCGTGACCGAACATGGATTTGGAACATCCGTCAGCACCCTCGGCACCCGCAACATCGAGAGCATCACCAGCAAGGAACTTCGCAAGGCACCCTGCTGCAATCTCTCCGAAAGTTTCCAAACCAATGGCGCGATTGATGTCACCTATCCCAATGCATTGACTGGTGTAAAAGAAATTCAGTTGCTCGGCTTGCGCGGCATTTACAGCCAGTTTTTGGTGGAAAACCGCCCTACTATGACCGGCATCGCTACACCGTTTGCGTTCGAATATATTCCCGGTACCTGGCTCGAAGGGATTGCGCTGGCGAAAGGAGCGAGCTCTGTAAAAAACGGATTCACTGGAATAACGGGCCAGGTGAATGCCGATCTGGTGAAGCCTTTTAAGGACAAACCCTTGTTTGTCAATATGTTTAGTTCCAGCGAAGGACGCGGTGAGTTGAATGTACATTTGAACCGGAAAGGGAAAAAATACGCCTCGAACGGCTTGTTGCTGCACGGAAGTTTTGTGGAAAATCAGTGGGACATGAACCGGGACAACTTTAAAGACTCGCCCAACCGCCAGCAACTCAACGGCCTCTACCGCTGGCATTACGAAGGCCCGGCAGGCTGTGCGCAGTTCAACATACAAGCTCTGAGCGACCAGAGGCAAGGCGGGCAAATCCGCCCGTTTGAGACAGGACAGCAACTCTTTGCAGTCAACCAAAACAATGACCGTATAGAAGCCTGGGTAAAGTATGGGAAAGAGGAAATCTTCGGTCGGCCATTCATGGAACTGGGCAATATGGCCTCCGCATCGTGGCACCGTACAAGCGCAGTGTACGGGCGCAACACTTATGACGCAACACAGCAATCGGTGTACTTGCAAACACTATTACAAAGCATCATCGGCAATACCAACCACCAGATTGTGGTCGCACCTTCTCTTCAATACGATGATATTCAGGAAGTTGTGGTGCAGCACGACGCAAATCAGGAGGTCATGGGCCGCTACGACCTGAGCCGCCGGGAAGCTGCACCGGGGGTGATGGCCGAGTACACATTCAGCCGCCCCAACCTGAGCTGGGAGTTTCCCGACCTCGTGGTAGTCCTGGGAGGGCGGGTAGACTGGAACAGCCGGTTCGGGTGGCTTGCCACGCCGCGCATGAGTGCGAAGTATAATTTTACACAAAAAAGCATCGTGCGTGTATCGGCAGGGCGCGGTTATCGTTCGCCCAACCTGGTGGCCGAGAACATCAGTATGCTGGCCAGCAACCGAACCCTGGTTTTTAATGCTCCAATTGGAACGGCTGAAACGCCCGGTATCGAGGAGGCCTGGAACTACGGGTTGAATTTCACGCAGGAATTCAAAATCGCAGGTCGTACGAGCAGTTTCAGCCTGGATGCTTACCGGACGGATTTTGTGCGACAGGTGCTGGTGGATGTAGAGCACGATTACACACAGGTATTTTTCTATAATTTGCAGGGCAAATCATTCTCCAACTCGGTGTTGGCCGTGTGGCAGTATACGCCGCTGCCGGGCCTGGAGATCAAACTGGGTTATAAATGGAACGATGTACGGTCTACATTTGCTACGCCCACTCCAACGGAAGGCCAACTTCGTACCCAGCCCCTCGTGGCCAAACACCGCGGGCTTGTGACGCTCGATTATACGACGCCCAACAAACGCTGGATTTTGAATACCCATACCCAGATTGTAGGACCACAACGGCTGCCCGACAATTCGCAGTTGCCGCATCCTTACGCCCATGATTTCCCGACCATTACACCCACGTTCGCGCTCTGGAACCTGCAAATCACGCGGCACTGGAACAAACTGGATCTTTATATCGGCTGCGAGAACATCAACGGCTTTCAGCAACACCACGCCATCATCGCAGCCAGCGAGCCCTGGAGCCCCTATTTCAATGGCGCTCAAGTGTGGGCGCCGATGATGCGGCAGATCGGATATCTGGGCATTCGATTTGCGCCAAGCGGGTTGTGACATTCAAACTTAACAGTAACTTAAACAGGCTTTTGGCTCCTTGAGAAATGCATCAAAGACCTTTGCGGACGAAAATCTGTATCCGCAACTATGAAACGCATTTCCAATACGCTACTCGCACTTTTGTGCTTGTCCCCCCTTTTTGTTTTCGCTCAGAAGGGTTCCATTTCAGGTAAAATCATTGATGCCAAATTCGCAGATGCCCTCATCGGCGCTTCCGTGCGACTGGATGACGGGGCAGGCGGTGCTGTCAGCGACCTTGATGGCAACTTCACCATTGCCAATGTCGCCGTTGGTATGCACAAAGTCACCATCAACTACACAGGTTATAGTGCCAGGATTATTGATAACATTGATGTTAAGAACAACGAAGCGACTACCGTGGACATCGCGCTGGAAGAACCGTCATCTGGTACCACGATATCGGAGGTTGTGATCGTGGCGACGGCGGCCAAATCGAGCCAAAGCGCACTGACCATCCTTCAAAAAACGAGCGCAACCATCGGCGATGGCATCAGCGCGGAGACGATCAAACGTACGCCCGACCGCACGACTGGCGATGTGATCCGCCGGGTGAGCGGCGCCAGCATTCAGGACAACAAGTTCGCCGTGATCCGGGGATTGAACGATCGCTATAACATCGCGATGCTCAACGGCGCCTTGCTCAGCAGCACGGAGCCGGACCGCAAGGCATTCTCCTTCGATCTTTTCCCCTCTTCCATGCTCGACAACCTGGTCATCGTGAAAACGGCCAGTGCCGACCTGCCGGGCGAGTTCGCGGGCGGGGCGATTCTGTTGACGACGAAGGATATCCCTGAAGAGTCTTTCGTGCAGGCCAACGTGAGCGGCGGTTACAACACGGTCACGACCTTCAAAGCCTACGAGTCTGCTGCTGGCGGCGGATCTGACTGGCTTGGCCAAGACGATGGTACCCGTGCGATGCCCGATGCTTTTCCTGCTACTGCTGATTTCAAAAAAGAAACAAAAGACCAGAAATACCGCTCCTCTCAGTTGTTCGACAATGACTGGGCCATCAATGAAAAAAGCAGTGCCCGTCCGAATATGGGTTTGCAACTCAGCGGCGGCTTTGTTACCAATCCGGCCAAAAAAATCCAGTTCGGATCTACCCTCGCATTGTCGTACAGCAACAACAATCGCTTGCAAAACGGGTTGCGCTCAGACTACGACATCTCCAACAAACTCTTCGATTTCAACGACAAGCAGTTCAGAAACAACGTGTTGTGGGGCGCACTGATGAGTTCGGCGGTGAAAATCAACAACACCCAGAAGGTCGGATTCCAAGCCAGTTACTCTACCAACACGGACAACATCATCAGCGACCGCTCTGGCTATGACTATGAGCAGGTGCGCAAAGTCTCCTCCACCGCCATCGAGTACACGGAGAACCACCTGCTGACTACACGACTCTACGGCGGCCACCAACTCTCCACCAAAGGCATTCGCCTGGATTGGGGCGCAGGCTTCAACCGCAGCACCCGCGACGTGCCTTCGCTGCGCCGGATGTTTTACTTCAAAAACTTCGATGACACCACGGATGTCAACATCCCGTACCAGGCATATGTACCATTCGGCTCGGCTGACCCCTACCGCAGCGGGCGTTTTTACTCCAATCTGGCAGAAAATACAATCAATGGCAACGTTGACCTGACCATCCCCTTCGCCCTCGCAGGGCAAAAGCAGGCGGTCAAAGTCGGTGGTCTTTACCAGAACCGTGACCGTATCTTCGATGCCCGGGTGATGGGGTATGTGCTGAGTAATTTTACCAAATTCGATTACACGAAACTCAACCTGCCGCAGGATCAGATTTTTGTTTCTGAAAACATCGGGGAGGCGGGCTTCGTCATGGACGAGATCACCAACCTCAGCGATAGTTATGACGGCCAGTCGAATCTGACGGCGGGCTATGTGTTGTTAGACAACAAAATAGGCGAGCGGGTCCGGCTATCCTGGGGCGGGCGGGTCGAGAGTTTCCGCCAGCAAGTACAAGCGGCACAATACGCTGGTACGCCAATTTCTGTGGATACCACTGTGACGACGTTTTTGCCCTCTTTCAACCTGACGTACAGCCTTACGGAGAAGCAGCAACTGAGGGTTTCTGGATCCAAAACCGTGTGCCGTGCAGAATTCCGCGAACTCGCTCCGTTCTCGTTTTTTGATTTTTACCTGAACGCCAACGTAGTGGGTAACCCCAACCTCACGCAGGGTTCGATTTACAACGCTGACTTGCGCTACGAGATCTATCCTGGCAAAAATCAACTGTTCAGTGCCAGCCTGTTCTACAAAAGATTCGACAACCCGATTGAGTTTGTCTATGCCTCTCCAGGTGCTGGCATCCGCACATTTTCCTTCAACAACGTCGCCAGTGCCAACAACTACGGCCTCGAATTTGAGATCCGCAAAAACTTCGATTTTTTGGGTGAAAAGTGGGAAAACTTGCTTTTTTTCTCTAATGCTGCCTTCATCCGTTCCAACATTGACCTCTCCAAAGGTGTGTCGTACTTCGATTCTACCCGCGCTCTGCAAGGCCAGTCGCCGTATATCATCAACGCTGGCCTGACCTACAACATGACCAACATTGGGTTGAGTACCACATTGGTTTACAACGTGATCGGTGACCGCGTGGCACAGGTGGGTACGGTAGGTTATGGCGACATCTACGAGCGTCACCGCAACCTGCTTGATTTTTCGGTGAGCAAACGCCTCGGTGAGCGCGGCGAGGTGAAACTGACTTGGGGCGATATCCTTCGCCCAGACTTCATCTACTACCAAGACAACAATGCGAGCCACAAATACGAGGCCGACCAAGACAACGTGATGCAACGCCTTCAACTGGGCAGCAACGTCACATTGACCCTGGGCTATCGGTTCTAAAAAACTGGTTACTGGTTTTAATGAGGAAAACTGGCCTCCGAAGCATGGTGCTTCGGGGGCCAGTTTTGTTTGCGCCGTTTGGAAAGCCTACTTTCGCACTTTCAACGAAAACGCTGCCATGCTGGAAGTCCTCTATAAAAATAACCAACTCATCGCCTGCAACAAACCTGCGGGCATCGCCGTACAACCGGATAAAACTGGCGACCTGACCTTTCTGCATCAGGTGGAAACCTACTGCAAACATCCGCTACACGTCATCCATCGGCTCGACCGGCCGGTAAGCGGCTTAATCTTGTTCGCCAAAAGCAAGTCTGCGATGACGACGATGACCGATCAATTTCGCAAGCACAGCGTTCAGAAAGAATATCTGGCAGTAGTACAGCAGCGCCCGCCCGAAACGGAAGGCACACTGATTCATTTCCTCCGCAAAAACGAAGCGAAAAATCTTGCTGTGGCTTTCCTATCCGAACAGCCCGGCACCGAGCGATCCGAATTGCGATACCGATTACTTGGCAGCAGCGAACGCTATCATCTGCTTCATATCCAGATGATTACAGGTCGGCACCACCAGATTCGCGCTCAATTAGCCGCGATCGGTTGCCCGATCAAAGGCGATGTGAAATACGGATTTCGGCGCAGCAACCCGGACCGCTCCATCCTGCTTCATGCCTGGCGACTGGCGTTCGACCATCCTGTGTCAGGCGAGCGGGTGCAGTTGGAAGCGCCCGTACCGGAAGCATTTCAATGGGACAATTTTTTTCCGGCAAGCACCCCCGCCGAATAGTTGATGCCTGCTCAACGGGTCAGCACGATGTAATCGCGCAACAGTGTTTTGAGAAAATCCAGCCGGTTGGCGGGGCGCTGCGTAATATCGAGCAAAGGCATCAGGTGGGTCGTCAGGTCTTCTACAACGTTTTGATGGGCCGCGTTCGGATAGTTTTGATAGCGCGTGAGTGCGTTTTTGATAAAAATCATGTCGCGCTCATTGAGTTTGCGCACCTGTGGATATACGGGTGTATAGGTGTCGAGCGAGGAAATATTCAGAATGTCTTCGAGCCGAAATAAAAACCGCGAGGCAAACAGCCGGATCACCGTCGTATTCGCCGCCATATCGCCCAGGCGTTGAGATTTGCCGGTGGTTTTGATCAGCATCAACCCGATGACTCCGGCGGATGCGAGTGAATCTACCAGGTGCATCACCGCCCGCAACACCACGTCGCCCCATTCCGGGTCTTTGCCATCCAGCCGCACTACCCGGATGTTCATGGCTTTTTTGCCGAGCGTTTGCCCACCATTCCAGATTTCAAACAGGATATTGTACAAAAAAAAGCCGGCAATAGGCGACAGCCATACGAACACGAAATCGTTGACTCCCCTGAACAATGTGTTCCCGAAAATGGTCTCCATCACCAGCACGAGCAGGTAGTACCCAATAATCAGGATGAGGATGTCCAGCACATACGCCAGTATCCGTTCGCGCAGGCTGGCGAGTTCGTACTCGATGGTAACATTCTGAGTCGTGGTAATTTCGATGGATTTTTGCATGTTAACCAGTTATCAGTTACCAGAGGTTCCTTATCAATTGATTTCGACGGATGTTGCACACAGCGGATCCCGTTCATTGTTCATCATTCCCATCACCCAGCCACCGCGTATTCGCGCAAAGCGTCGTTCAAAGATACTTTTTTGTTGGTACTTTCTTTCCGCTGTCCGATAATGAGGGCGCAACTGACCTGGTACTCACCGGCTGGATATTGCCGGGTATATGAACCGGGAATCACTACGGAACGAGCCGGAATGCGCCCCTTGTAAATGACCGGTTCCGGACCAGTTACATCCACAATATGAGTGCTTTGGGTCAGGACAACATTTGCGCCGAGCACTACTTCCCGCTCTACATGGACACCTTCTACCACGATACAACGCGAGCCGATGAAGCATTCATCTTCGATAATGGTCGGCGTCGCCTGGGGTGGCTCCAACACACCGCCGATACCTACGCCACCTGCCAGGTGTACGTTGCGACCGATCTGCGCACAGGAACCAACCGTCGCCCAGGTGTCCACCATACTGCCGCTACCCACCCAGGCACCGATGTTGACGTAGGATGGCATGAGGATGGCACCCCGTTCAATGAAGGAACCGTAGCGGGCCAAAGCCTGCGGCACCACGCGCACTCCCTTTGCTGCGAATCCACTTTTGAGGGGAATTTTGTCGTGAAATTCGAACGGTCCGACCTCAATGGTCTGCATTTCCTGAATGGGGAAATAAAGCAGGATGGCTTTTTTGATCCATTCGTGGGTCTGCCAACTGCCGTCCGCCATCATTTCGGCTACGCGGATTTCGCCCGCATCCAGTTGAGCAATCACCGCTCGCACTGCTCTTTTCACTTCGTCCCTTTGGAGGAGGGAGCGGTCGTTCCAGGCCGCTTCGATGGTATGTTTCATGTTGTGGAGGTATGAAAAAAAGGGTTTCTCGCAAAGACGCAAAGAATAGTATTGTTATACTTAGGAACGCGGCACCAATAACTTAGTCATTTTAGGTCAACCATTTTTTCATCAGACAACACTATTTTTCTGCGAATAGTGGGGCTATTTAAAGAAAAATAGCGGCCCTATGATGGAACAAAGGGTGGCATCAAATGACTAAGTTATTATTTGCCCGTTCCTTAGTGCCTTTGCGAGAAATAGTTGGAGCAAAAGTAGACAAGATGCGGCACTCAACTCATGGCTAAAAACACCCCGTTGGTCCATCCGAATCCATCCTGATTGGGGTATTCGCCACCGCCGCCCGCGCCACCTTCTCCAAATACGTTGTATTTCTCCATCATTTTTCCGGTGTCGTGGTAAGTATTTTCACAAGTAGCCAGCCAGCGGCGGCGCACTTCGGCAGCAAGGTCTTGAAAGTCATAATGCAGCAAGCCCTGGTAGGCCATCCATTGCAGCGGCGCCCATCCGTTGGGCGCGTCCCATTGCTGTCCGGTACGGTGAAGGGTTGTCGCTAGACCACCTGTTTGCAGGAATTTTTCTTCGAGCATCGCTGCCACCCTTTCGGCAGCCGACATCGGCGCGAGGTCAAAAAACAAGGGAAATACTGCTGCCAGGGTGTAATGCGATAATATTTTACCTGTTTTGAAATTAAAATCGAAGTAAAAACCTGCCTGTTCGTCCCAGCAATATCGCTCGATGGCTTCGGCCCGGGCCATAGCGGCGGTGTAGTAAGATGCTGCGGCAGTTGTATTCTGGAGAATGTCGCAGGTATCCGCCAGTTTTTTTTCCAAAAACCACAGCAGGCAGTTCAAATCAACCGGAATCAAGTCTGTCGTACAGATCGTAGCAAATGAATGCGGGTCAGCAAACCACCGGCTGCTGAAATCCCAACCCGACTCGGCGGCCGCGCGGATGTGGCGGTACATTTCGGCAGGCGGGCGGCCTGATTCATGGGCCAGTTCTACGTCTTCCCGATAGGATTCCGGGCGCGGCGTATCTGAGTCGTCCCAATAGCGATTGAGTATTGCAGCATCGGGCAGTCGCACCACCCGGCGGTGTGCCGGTTCCTGGGCATTCAGGATTGTCTGCCCATCCATCCAGAATTCGTACTCCCGTTTCAACTGTGGGAGGTATTTCTCCCAGATGACTGGACCTTGCACCTCCGCCAGTAATCCAACCATGAGCACAAAAAACGGAGGCTGGGAGCGGCTTAAATAGTAAGCGCGATTGCCGTTGGGAATGTGGCCGGTCTGGTTGATCAGATGAGCAAAGTTGTCCACCATGTGCTGCATCAGGTCCATACGACCCGACTGGCGAAGTCCCAGCATGGTGAAATAACTGTCCCAATAGTAAATTTCCCGGAAGCGACCGCCGGGCACGATGTATGGATACGGCAACGGCAGCAGCGAACCGTCCATTTCTGTATCAGGCTGGCGGGTCAGCACCGGCCATAGGGCGACGATGTGCGCTGCCGCCGTCCAATTGACATCGCTTTGATAATCACCAGTTTCAGCCGATGGCTCGTCGAAATATAGGGCTACAAACCGATGCAGGTCAAATCCGGGCCGGTCTTTTTCATCGAGATACTTTTGGCGGATTTCAGCCAAATCCCTTTTGGGCAGGCAATCGGGAAACGTTTTCCCGTCCGGAAAAACCGATTGCATTTGAACGGCCTCAAAAAGCGGCCCGAGCGCGTGGATGTACTGCTTCATACGGGCAAAAGTATTTGCTACGCGTTACCTTCGCCGCATTATGCACATTCTTTTTGAAGATTATTACCTCCTCGCGGTCAACAAGCCTGCTGGTTTGTCGTCGGAACAAGGCACCGGCAAGCACCCTTCGGCGGAAACGGAGGCCTTACTTTATTTCACCGGGCAACTCCAAAAAAATTCCACTTCCAAACGACTGAAAGTAACGCCGTTCCTGCGCCTGGCGCACCGCCTCGACCGCCCTGCCAGCGGTGTCTTGCTGATGGCCAAAACCAAGACCGCGCTGACGAGCCTGATGGAACAGTTTGAGCAACGCACTTTGCAAAAAGTGTATCACGTCATCGTGGAGCGGCGACCAGCTGCGGCAGAAGGCGTATTGAAAAACTGGCTCAAAAAAGATGACTCCGGCAAAAAATCACTTGTAGTCGAGAAAGAAGGGCGCGGTACGCAGCGGGCTGAATTGTCGTACAAAGTGCTGGAGCCTAAAGGCGCCGGCGCCTTGCTGGAGGTAGAACTCGCTACGGGGCGCTTTCATCAAATCCGGGCACAACTGGCGCATATTGGCTGTCCGGTGGTCGGCGATTTGCTGTATGGCGGTCGGTTTTGGCGTGAAAATGAAATCAAACTCCATGCACAGCGTTTGACCTTTCGCCACCCGAAATCCGGCGAGATGATGACACTGGAATGCCCGGCTGGTTTTTGACCGTTGGTTTTTGACTGTTGACTGTTGACTTTTGACCATTGACTGTTGGCTGTTGACTTTTGGCTGTTGGCTGTTGACTGTTGGCTTGTCGGTGAGGCTTGAGTATCCGGTTGTTTTTGACAGTGGTCTGACTTTTACATGAATGCAATGACCCAGTTTGTTTTTCTCCCTTTTCTAATTATCCTGACGCACTGCGCGCCGCTTTTTTCGCAGAATCAAAATCAGATTCTCGACGAAAATCTGTGCACGGTACAATTGTACCTGGCGGGTGCTCAACTGACCATTCCGGTGCTGAATGTAAATGCTGGCAACGGGGCGCTGGTACTGGAATTTGACCATACCAACGATGAGATTCGGGATTACGTCTACACGTTCGTGCATTGCAACAGCGACTGGAACCCTTCTGATCTCATTGATAACGAATACATTAGTGGTTTTTCCGAAGATCGGATCATTGATTTTCAACCTTCGTTCAATACGTTAAGCCAATATGTGCACTACACCCTGAGCCTGCCCAACCGCAACATGCGCTGGACCAAATCAGGAAATTATTTGCTCAAAGTCTACGACAATACCGACGACGAAAAAACACTGGTGCTGGTGCGCCGCTTTTGTGTGGTAGAGCCGGCATGGCGCATTGACGCACACTTTGTAAAAACGTCGGCGGTGAGCAGGATGAATACGCACCATGAAATTGATTTCGCGGTGAACTACGGCACGGTGCGCATCACCAACCCACAGAACGACGTGAAAGCCTTTGTACTGCAAAATGGCAACTGGTCGAACACGCTCGGCCCGCTCCCGCCCTATATCAGCCGTGGTGAGCAACTGATTTACGATTATCAGGACAAAATTGTGTTTCCCGCCGGGAAAGACTGGCGGCTGTTCGACATCCGCACCTTCGACGTGCGCGGCGAAAATGTAAAAAATGTAATCGAGCGGCCCACCTGGTACGAGGTAACTTTAATGCCCGACAAGAGCCGGGCCGGATTGCCAGCGATTTACCGGGGCGATATCAACGGACGGTTTTCTATCCAAAACCTGAACGCCAATCAGACGACCTTGCAGTGCGATTATGCGAAGGTGTTGTTCTCCATCCTGCAAAATGGGCCGCTCGAAGACGAGGATGTGTATGTGTTTGGAGAATTGACCGACTGGCAATTGAAGCCGGAATTCAAGATGGAATACAGCAACGAAGCCCGCGCCTATGTTTGCGAAGCCTGGCTCAAGCAGGGGTTTTACAACTACGAATACCGCGTAATGAATCGCCGCAGCGGCGTGGTAGACGAAGAAGGTTTTGAAGGGAACTGGTACGAAACCCCCAACAAGTACACGATTCTGACTTATTTCCGTCCGTTCGGCGCCCGCTACGAGCGGCTCATGGGTGCGGTGACGATTGATTCCAAAAACCGGCAGTAACCCGGTAGTTATTCCACATACAGCACCAATCCTTTCAGGTACGATCCTTCGGGGTGAAACAAACTCACCGGATGATCCGGACTTTGGGTCAGGTGATGCAACACCCGGACCGACCTTCCCACTTCCATCGCTGCTGCTGCAATCGTGTGGTAAAACAACTCCCGGTCCACCACCTGCGAGCAGGAAAACGTGAACAAAATCCCGCCCGGCGCGAGGCGGCTCAGCGCGGCTTCATTGAGGCGTTTGTAACCTTGCACGGCATTGTGGCGTTTTTCCATGCTTTTCGCATAGGCGGGCGGGTCTATTACTATGACTTGGTAGGTCGCTTCCGTATTTTTCAAAAAACGCAGGACGTCTTCCGTGAAACTTTCATGCTGACCGGAGAAGGGCGCATTTAACTCAACATTCTCCGCGGTCAGGTCCATCGCCTTAGGCGAAATATCTACCGAATGCACCAGCGACGCCCCTGCCAGCAAGGCGTAGCAGGAAAAGCCGCCGCTGTAGCAAAAGGCATTGAGTACGGTTTTCCCGACTACATATTGCTGCAACAACTGGCGGTTATCGCGCTGGTCCAGGAAGAAACCGGTCTTCTGGCCGGTCTCCCAATTCACCCGGAACTGCACCCCGTTTTCTTCTACGACTGCGGTGGACTGCGGGTCTAACTCGGCAGACCATAAGTAACCGTTTTGTTGATTTTCACTGTATTTAGGCGGCAGGGCCTCTATACTTTTATCATAAACCGTTTGTAATTTTTTTCCAAACACCCGGCGCAGGGCAGCAGTGATCAGATCCCGCTGCCGGTGCATTCCAATGCTGTGGCATTGCACAACCGCCGTACTGCCGTAGACATCCACCACCAGCCCGGAGAGACCATCACCTTCTCCGTGGACGAGGCGAAATGTGCTGGCCTCCGATGCAACCCGCCGTACACGCAGTGCCCGCTCCAGTTTCTCCACCCAAAAATCTTCACTTTGCAAATCTGCGGGTTCAAAACTGAGCAACCGAACCGCAATGCTGCCGTGGTGGAAATGTCCTACGCCGAGCAACTGCTTGCCCCGGTCATACACTTCGGCGACATCTCCGTCGGCGGGCGATCCTTCTATGCGGGCGATGGCACCTGAAAAAACCCAGGGATGAAAACGCAAGACGGGACCTTCTTTGCCGGGCTTGAGATATACTTTAATCATGATCGTAACAGAGATTGATGGTTTTTTGAAAAAATGAATCACATGCCACTATGCTTCTGTATTCAACCTCCAACAACCAGCCAAAGGACTCCCGCGATGAATATCAATAAGAAAAGCAGGGCCCGCTGCCGCTCCCGCCGGACGATAGGGACATCGGACTGATGATCTGCAAGGTCGTTGCCTGCCCGGATAACTTGCCACAATACCAGTGAAATCAATGCGTAGACAAGCAGGTAAATTTTGTCCATCAGCACCATATAACCTGAGTCGGGCAATGCGCCGCTGTACGATTGCTGGAGGAATACCGCCGTCAGCAATCCGCCGATCGGCAGTGAGGCTCGTGTATCAATATGGGAAGGATGCAGGAGGAGCGCTCCGAGGCTGATCAGCATAACAATGAAGATCGGAAGCAGCATTTTGAGCAAAAAATAACTGAACGGACGGGCCAGTTCGACTGTATAGGTCAGATTGCTGTACCGTCGGGCATTTTCTTGCGGGTTGCCGAAGTTGGTACCGTAGTCGTGCACGGAATTCGTCAGTTGACAGCCTTCCATGTTCCAGCCCACCAGCCGAAGGGTATGGCGAATGTCGGCGCCACTCGTGTCGGGCAAATAGACGAGCGAGTCAGATGGATATTCCGGGTTCTCCACCTGGATGTCGAGCGTGTGCCGATCGAGCGGGAAGCGGCCCAAGGAGAACGAATGGAAAAACCGGCCTTCCACCCGCATGATTTTGTACTTCGTGCCGTCTTTCAGGGTCACCGGCGTACTGTCGCCGTCGAAGCCTGCTTCTGCCATGCTCCACTTCTCGATGGTGTTCACAAACTCGATTTTAGAAGGGTCAATCCTGCCGCGCCATTTGAACCAAATATAAAAATCGGCATAGAACGAGTGTTCGTTCATGTTCAACCCGTAGATATTCATCAGATAAATGCCCGTGCGCACCTGTTGAGGTTGGGCCATGGAAGGGAAAGCAAATTGCAGGACAAAAAAGGCAAGTAACAGTAAGCGCATAGGACATGAATATGGAGAGAAGAGCAAATGTAGGTTGCTACTTTTGAAAAGCCGGGGGATGTGAGCCAAGATATTGCAAGTCATCCTGTTGCGCACCTCATCTTGTAAGCATAACTTGCACCAAATTTTTAACAAGCATGAAACAAAAACTCACTCTGCTCGCGCTCTTACTCACTGTGGGCGCGACCACCCTTTCTGCTCAGGCACTGCCGTCGGTGCAGGAGGTTTACCGGATTTTTCAGGGAAAATGCACCGTTACCTGTCACAAAGGGGCAACTCCTGAAGGCGGCCTCGATCTGGTCGGCACTGGCGCGACCGAACTGGCACGCGCTGTCAACGTCGCCCAAAAATTAGTGAACGTGAACCCGACCAATGCCCACGCTAAAAACACGGGCCTTAAGCGGATTTATCCCGGCCGCGCCGATCGCAGTTTTTTATTCAAAAAAATCAACAACACCTTCGAGCCGACCCTTGCCGCCCTGCACGCCAATGAAGGCAGCTCCATGCCCGCTTACCCGGGCATCGAATTCACTCCTTTGGAAAAAGAGCTCCTCCGCCAGTGGATCCTGTATGGAGCAAAAACCACCGGAGTTTTGTTCGACAAAGCCCTGGTTGAAAGTTTTTACAACAATGGTGGAGAAAAATCATTCCCTGACGGCCCACCGCCCGCGCCGGTTGCCGGCACTGGTTTCCAGGTAAAAATGGGGCCGTTTTATTTGCCACCCAGCGGGGAAGTAGAATATTATCAAAAGCATGAACTGACGCTGCCCGCCGATGTGGAAGTGACCCGCCTGGACATCAAAATATCGGGCTCCTCCCACCACTTCCTGGCCTACAATTTCACCGGTACGGGTGCCAATGCCATCCCGCACGGCTTGCGCCTCAATGCCAATCACAGCCAGATCAACCTCGTGGCGGCAGTGCAGGAAGCGCTTGATTTGAATTTGCCTTCAACAACAGCCTTCAAGTGGCCCAAAAACCTGGTACTCGACCTCAACTCGCATTATATCAATTACTCGACGCAACGACCTTACCAATGCGAAGCCTATATGAATGTATACACGCAGACTCCCGGCACAGCGAAGCAGGAAATGTTTGCCACGCTACTGGTGAAACCAGATATCCCAATCCCCAACAATGGCAACAAGATCACTCATACGCAGGCAGAGTTTCAGTTTGGCGCGACCGATCGCCACATCTGGGGATTCATGGGGCACACACACAAGTATGGCACAGAGTATAAGGTATGGAAGCGGCTCGCCAACGGACAAAAAGGCGACTTGCTCTATGACGCTTCGTGTCCTTTCGGAATGCCTGCATGTGCTGCGCCCTGGTACGACTACAAGCACATCCCTATGCGCTATTGGGAGCCCTTGCTACCTGTCAATTGGTCTACCGGCATCATCCACGAAGCGACCTGGGTCAACGACGGTGCTACATCCGTTAACTTCGGTCCTACCTCCGACGATGAAATGATGGTGCTGATCGCCTTCTACACCTTGCAACCCATTACAGTAGGTACAAACGATCCGATAGAAGACGCGACTTCTGTTCGCCTTACGCCCAATCCAGCTCATGGCAGCGTTACCGTCTCCCGATCGGGCGGCGATGGTATCAGCGCATTCCGCTTATTCAATCTCAGCGGGCAGGAAGTGTTGAGCCGTTTTAACATGACAAACCCAATGTTTGACCTCGATCTGAGCAATCTAACGCCAGGGATTTATTTCTACCAGGCAGACGGACAATCAGGAAAATTGGTCGTGGAGCAATAGTGCTTCCCCTGTCAAAATAAGGTGGCCCGGATTTTTGAGATAAATGACTTCTGCAAAGTCATTTATCTCAAAAATCCGGGCCACCTTATTTTGACAGATTAAATTCCATATTCACTTTTTTCTATTCTTCCTGTTTATTCTAGGACCTGACAAAAGCGGATGGGGTAGGTAAAAGATTTGACAACTTTAAAAAAGTTGTCAAATCTTTTACCTACCCCATCCGCTTTTGTCAGGTCAGAAAACGAAAAAGAGGATATCCTGTTAGACAGGACACCCCCTTTTTCTGCTGTTTGTCGTTCCGATTGGAATGATAATGTGGCCTTTAAAACGGCCGTATTGTGTATAGTGCTTTCCTAGTTGGCTACTAATCCAGAGACTGGTTGGCGATGTTCGCGCTGTTCACCATCTGCTGATACTCTTGTGGGGTCAGGTTGTCCATACAAAAGTTGATCGGGTTGATCGGGTTGCCTTTGTGGTGGACTTCGTAGTGCAAGTGTGGTGCGGTAGAAAGTCCCGTATCACCCACTTCACCAATTTTCTGGCCCTTCTTTACTTTTTCACCGGGGCGCACGGTCATTTTGTTCATGTGCCCGTAGAGGGTCTCATAGCCGTAGCCATGGCTGATTTTAACGCAGTTGCCGTAGCCCTGGTGCCAGCCAGCCTCTACGACCGTGCCGTCGCCGGAGGCCTGAATAGCGGTGCCTACCCGTGCCGGGAAATCAAGACCTGCGTGGAATTTTTTGACTTTATAAACCGGGTGAATCCGGTAGCCAAAGCCGGAGAGCGTACCGATGCTTTTTTGCAAGCGGTCTTCCCGAACGGGTTTGACGCTCGGCATACTGGCCAGCATATTTTGCTGGTTGTTGGCAAGGCGCTGGATCGTGTCGAGTGAGCGGCTCTGTAGGGAGAGTTGACGGCTCAGCATGTCAATCCGATCTAAGGATTGAGCGATGGCATTGCCGCCGAATTTGAACGCGGCGATCTCCGGGTGGCTTTCATGGCCACCGACACCGGCAGTCCATACTTCTTTATCAATGGGGTCCATCCCGAACACAGCGCGGTGCACGTTGGCATCCCGTTGCTGAATGTTGCTGAGTACTTTGGACATCACGTCCAACTGACCATCGAGTTGGCCGTATTTATGTTCCATCTGCTGGATTTCACGAACCAGTTCTTGTTCGCGCGGCGATGGGAAGATTGTGTAAAGAACTGCAAGCAATGCAAAGGAGGTAACAACTACAACGGAGAAAAAACCGAAGGCTTGCCAGATTTTTGTTTTGAAGGGGACTACGACTTTCTCGTAGGTAAGGGTTTGAATGTTGTAAACAAATTTCTCTTTCCTGCCCATACTGTTTTTATTTACCAGACGAATCAATTTGCAGCAGCGGCTCAAACAGGAATCATAAATTCCTGTCGGGCAATGCTTTTCCGAATCTGTGTGTAACCGGCGGACGAACTTTAGGATTAAATCCACACGCTAATGGTGTGTCATATTCGGAAGTGTTGCGTCGTTCGCGGATGATTCTACTGGCTTGTGAATGTCAGATAACTCGGTTCGGGTTCTTTCGAGGGACGCACAAAAGTAGAAAAGCGAAAATCGTTGACAAAACTTTTTGCCAAAAAATCATCCATACACACCTTTTAAGGCAAAAAACACACCGTTTTATGCAATTATCGGTGTCTTCTACCTGACATTGGAACATTAAAGTTGGTTTAAAAGTGTTAAAATAAACAGCCGGGCGAGCGGAAGGCGACCCAATGCTCGCTTACTTTTGCCGCTCAAAATTTACCGCGCAGCGGATATGATGCGATGACAAAAACATACGCCCAATTGCTCGTTCATTATTGCCTTCAGGTTCGGCCGGGCGACAAAGTGCTGATCAGCAGCACCTTACTTGCCGAGCCGCTCGTGCGCGAGGTCTTCCGGGAAGCCTATGCCGCCGGAGCGGCACTGGTCGAGTGTGACCTGGCTTTTCGGGAGCGCGACCTGACTTTTTTGAAAAATGCCTCTGAAGAAGCACTCGGGACACCGCCTACGCTGACCCAACTGGCGATGGAAACATTTGACTGCTACCTCAATATCCGGGCGCCTTACAACCTTCGGGAGGGCGCCAGCGTACCTGCCGACCG
>Ga0209181_10000850_pt1 | contig 55216 bp, 41 predicted proteins | sample MAT05_FD_187208 | JGI IMG/M metagenome (GOLD analysis project Ga0209181, IMG submission 187208) | Freshwater microbial communities from Lake Fryxell liftoff mats and glacier meltwater in Antarctica - MAT-05 (SPAdes) (version 2) | ecosystem: Environmental > Aquatic > Freshwater > Ice > Liftoff...
CACCCTTTGTTCCATCATACGGCCGCTATTTTTCTTTAAATAGCCCCACTATTCGCAGAAAAATAGTGTTGTCTGATGAAAAAATGGTTGACCTAAAATGACTAAGTTATTGGTGCCGCGTTCCTATAATCGAATCTTCACTTTTTTAACTGCATTCGAATCGCCTCCCACCATGATCTCGTACTCGCCGGGTTCTGTCCCGAATGTCATGTTTTTGCGGTAAAAACTCAGGTCGCGTTGCGTCAGAGTCAGTTTCACTTCTTTTGACTCGCCGGGTTTCAACATGATTTTTTGAAAACCTTTCAACTCTTTCACCGGGCGGGTTACGGAACCGACCAGATCGCGAACGTACAGCTGTACCACTTCCTCTCCAGCTACGGGACCAGTATTTTGTACACTCACAGATACAGTCAACACCGCACGATCCGGAGCAAGCGGTTTGGCGGCTTGGCCTGGTGCTTTCGTTACAACTTCCACTTTCGGTTCACTGTAACTAAAAGTCGTGTAACTCAGCCCAAATCCGAATGGCCACTGTGGTGAATTGGGCTGATCAATGTACTTGCTCGTCCACTTTGAGTTCGGGTCGTAGGGGCGACCGGTGTTTCTTTCGTTATAAAAAATCGGCACTTGCCCCACGGTGCGCGGAAAAGTGATCGGCAGTTTGCCTGATGGGTTGTAGGCACCGAAGAGCACATCGGCAATGGCATTGCCTGCTTCGGTACCGAGCCACCAGGTTTCGAGGATAGCCGTAGCGTTTTCTGCAATTTTCGGGATGGCAAGCGGGCGACCGTTCATGAGGATGACTACGACAGGTTTGCCGATCTTTACCAGTTCCAGGATCAGTTCTTCCTGTACGCCGGGCAGTCCGATATCAGCGCGTGAAGCAGCCTCTCCGCTCATCATCGCTTTTTCGCCCATGACCATGACCACTACATCTGCCTTTTCGGCAACTTGGATGGCTTCATAAAATCCTGCTTTGGAAGTGCCTTCGATGTCGCAGCCATGTGCGAATTTTATATCAGCCTGGAATTCCGAGGTGCAGGCCTGGCGCACACTCACACAATCGTCCGCATTGCCAGCACCGTTCCAGTTGCCGTTGAGCTCGCTTTTGTTCTCTGCCAACGGCCCGATGAGCGCGATTTTTTGACCTTTTTTGAGCGGCAAAACCTGCCTCTCGTTTTTCAGCAGCACGATGGACTTCCGGGCCACGTCGCGGGCAGCGGCGCGGTTGGCCGGACTGAGCAAAGTGGCTTTTTCACGCTCGGCATTGCAGTATTTGTAGGGATCTTCAAAAAGGCCCAATTCGAATTTGAGGCGCAGCACCCGGCGGGCGGCTTCGTCAATCTGCTTCTGGGTGACTTTACCTTCTTTCAGTGATTGTTTCAAAAAACGCTGGTAAATCGCGCCCTGCATATCCATGTCTACACCGGCGTTGAGGGAGAGTTCACCTGCTTCTTTGTCGTCGGCGACCACACCGTGATTGACCATTTCATTCATGCTCGTATAGTCGGTCACAACGAAACCCTGAAATCCCCATTCCTTGCGCAATATCTTGTCCAGCAGGAATTTATTCCCAGAAGCGGGTACGCCGTCGTAGTCGTTGAAGGAAGTCATTACGGTGGCTGCGCCTGCCCGAACCGCGGCTTCATATGGCGGCAGGTAATACTCGCGGAGGGATCGTTCGCTCATATCCACTGTGTTGTAGTCGCGACCGGCGATGGCTGCGCCGTAGGCGGCATAGTGTTTCACGCAAGCAAGCATGGCATCCGGGTCGCCGAGTTTTTTGCCCTGCGTGCCGCGTACCCGAGCTTCGGCGATGCGGCATCCGAGCCAGGTATCTTCACCGGCGCCTTCCATCACACGGCCCCAGCGTGGGTCGCGCGAGATGTCTACCATGGGGGCGTAGGTCCAGTTGAGGCCCGCCGCGCTGGCCTCGGTAGCAGCCACGCGGGCTGATTTTTCAATAGCTTCCAAATCCCAGCTCCCGGCTTCTGCCAATGGAATGGGAAAAATGGTTTTATAGCCGTGAATCACGTCGAAGCCAAACAGCAGCGGGATTTTCAGGCGGGTTTCTTCGACCGCCACTTTTTGAAGCTCGCGGACGAAGCCGACCGTGTGGCTGTTGAACAGGTTGCCACAAGCACCGCTTCGGATGTCATTTTTGTAGCCTTCCCGGATGGTTGGACCGGTGCTGCCCCAGTCGGTGGTATAGAGGGTGAGTTGACCAATTTTTTCATCGAGCGTCATCTTGGCGAGCAAGGCAGTGACCCTGGTTTCGATGCCGGGCGACGGGCGATAGATTTGGGCCTGGACGGAATGGAGGGCCACGGCTGTGAGTAATAGAAGATGCAGAATTCGTTTTTTCATGGTATAAGTCGCTGAATCATTATTTATCTTTTGCCATAAAATCCTTCAAACCTTTCATGGCCGTCGCCCGGACTTTATTGTGTAAAAAACCGCTCCAACCCAGCAGGAGCCCAGGAGCACCGAGCGCCTGCCTGCTCCAGCGCCAAAAATTGAAATGATCGGTTTGCCGGTAAATCAGGCCGTCTTTGAATTCGAATCTGGCCCGAATGACGTTGTGTACGGGGCGGCCTGTTTTGGAAAACGTGTACCAGGCATCCCAGCGGGCGGAGCCGGTCTGTTCATCGGCTTTTACATCCTGAAATTCGATGCGCAGGTCTTTGCTTGCGGTGAGCAGCATTTTCCACATGGCGCCCGCTTCCTTGCCGGAATGCAGGTCGAAGGCGCCGTCCCGAAAAGTCGCTTCGGGGTGATACAACGCGGCCATCGCGTGATAATCCTTGCGTTGGAAAGCCGTGTAGAATTTTGTGATGAGGGCTTCGTGCTCGTTCATAAATTTGTATTTTTGTCCATCAAAAATTTTTCAGCATGAAAGAAGATGTTTTGCTCACTGCCGTTCATCCAATGACCATCGAGGAATATATCCAGTTTGAGGAACGGTCGGAGATCCGCCATCAATTCATTGATAACCAATTGATCCCTATGCCGGGTACTACTGATGACCACAACGACATTTGCTACAACATTAAAAACGCTTTGAAGCAAATCATGAAGAGCTTGCGTATTTACACCGAAAGTGTCAAGACACAGATTACTTCGCAAAAAGATTATACCTACCCAGATGTCATGGTGGCTCCTGATCCTCGGGATCAGGAAAATAAGTACATCAAAAAATACCCTTCCGTCATCTTCGAAGTCATCTCCAAAACCTCCCGCCTAGACGACACGGTGGACAAATTCATCCGTTATAAAAACATCGAATCACTGCAAAACTACATCCTTGTGGACTCCGAAAAAATGTTGATTGAAGTCCGCACCAAACTCGAAACCGGCGACTGGGAAGCTGCCACTTATTTGCCTTCCGATATTCGTTTTCCGGTTTCTGCTTTAGGGGTCGAATTGACATTTGAAGCCGTATATGAGGGTGTACTGTAAGACGGAATGGCATTCCGTCCTACTTGTGCTGCGCAAACAGCCATTCTAATATAAACCCTTATAAACCCTTATAAACCCCTATAAACCCCTATAAACCCCTACAAACCCTTATAAACCCTTACAAACCCTTATAAACCCTTATAAACCCTTATAAACCCTTATAAACCCTTATAAACCCTTATAAACCCTTATAAACCCTTATAAACCCTTATAAACCCTTATAAACCCTTATAAACCCTTATAAACCCTTATAAACCCTTATAAACCCTTATAAACCCGTCCTACTTGTGCTGTGCAAACAGCCATTCTAATACCGCTGGGTTGTAGTATGTTACGTCCCAGATATTGTGGCCAAAAGTTGAATATTCCGTGTACTGCACCTTGCTCCCTACCTTCTTCAACGCCTCCACAATCTGCCAGGACAGCCGGGGATACACTGCCTCGTCAAGCCTTCCATGAAAAACCCAAAGCGGGATGTTTTGGATGCGTTCCGCAAAATTCGGATCGCCGCCGCCACAGAGCGGCATTCCGGCAGCAAATAGTTCAGGGCGGCGCATCAGTAGGTCAAACGTACCGAAACCTCCCATACTCAGTCCAGTGATATAGATGCGCTTCGGATCAATATCGGGATGCTCGCGCAGCGTTTTTTCAATCAATTCGATTACCATTTTGCCGGGACGGCTGTAAGAAGAGTCGTTGAAAACGACACGCTCCCAATTCCGGTTGATGCCACCCCAGACCGCTCCTTCCGGGCATTGCGGCACGAGCAGGTAATGCGGATGTTTTTCGCGCATCGTTTTTTCCACAAAGGCATGAACCCCGTTTTTCATCTGGGCGTGGTTGTCTGTACCGCGCTCGCCGGAACCGTGCAGGAAGATGACGAGGGGTACGTTGGAAGTGGGACGTTGGACATTGGAGGGCCGATCTGTTTGCCACGGGGTCATCAATTGGTAGGGGAGTTTATTGCCTGTTGCGTCCACATACATTTCCCTGCGGAAAAAAGCGTTGGCATCTACCGGTACGTCTGGATTGGGGGGTGCATCGGCGCGGCGGTTCATCGCCCACGTCGGCATTTTTTCTTTGTCAATCCAGCCGCCCGTGAAACCGGCCCGTTTCAATCCGGCGATGATGTAAGGGTTTTTGCGCATCAAATTCCAGATCAAACCGCTGCGGTAATTTTCCATCATCAGCACAATCGGGCCTTGGTCAATCCCTAAATAATCGCGGTCTACCCAGTGTGGGTATCCGGCCTGGGCGTTGGGCGACTTCGATAAATCGGTAAATGTCTCGTTGTACCCATCAAAAAAACCGTATTTCCCGACCGGCCAGCGGTTCCACATGGCTTCCAACGTTGGCAAGCAGACTTCCGGCGCAAAAGGCAGCGAGCTGATCGCCGCAGTGGGTGCGATGGTACCATCGTCGTCCAGATAATCCACCGCCGCACCGCGCGCGCCATAGCCGGGGCAAAAGATTTTTTTGCCCTCGTGCAGCATTTCTGCGTCGGGACCATCGCCCGCCGTGAGGCCCCAGATGGTCTCGCTATAGCCCTTGAATTTGGAAGGATTGTCAATACAGTACTGGCGATTGGCAAGGGTGGCGCGCCGACTGTTTTCAAAATAATCGAACCCGGCTTTTTTCATGTAGGGGTCTTGAATGCCCCGAAAATCTACCCAGACATGGCTGTACTGGTGACCGAACAAGGGTCCGAAATTTACATGGTCCTGTCCTTTGAATGCTGCGCGGTAGTAGGGTTCACACCACTTTTCCCACATTTTGGCGGGCACGGGATGGGTAGGCGAGCCGAGTGCCATCACGATCAGCACCATGGCTTCATTGTAGCCCCGCCATTCCGAAGCCAGAAAGCCACGCTCCGGAAACCAGCCCATGCTCAGTCGATTTTGCTCGTTCAGGTACCAGTCGAACTCTACCCGGCGATACAAGAAGTCGGCGGTTTCCCGGATCGCTCGCTCAATAGAGTTGTTTTGGTCGAAATACGTCATGCACGACAATATGCCCGCCATCAGCAGCCCTGTGTCAATGCTCGAGAGTTCGACATTTTTAAACCGCAGCCCATCCTGCGTATTGAGAAAATGGTAGAACCATCCTCGAAAGCCCGCTACGCCCGTGGCTGCGGTGCCTTGCGGCAAATTTTTCAAAAAATCGAGTGTCTTCAGTACCCGCTCTGCCGCCTGGGCGCGAGTGATCCAGCCACGCTCCGCGCCCACCAAATAGGTCGAAAGACCGAAGCCAGTGGCTGCGATGCTCGAAAAATCATCCTTGGGATAGCGGTCCGGGACTTGAAAAGTCGTCGGGTGCGCCAGTTCCCAAAAGAAAAGGAAATGGCGCCGCTGTACTTCTTCCAGGCTGAAGGGCGGTTTTTCGGCGCCAATGGGTTGCATAGCCGACTGAGGCTGTTGGGCTTGTAAAAAAGACCAACACGACAGCAAAAAGAAGATTAGGCCAACTTTAGGGTTGACAAATAATCGGGACATGGATAGATTTAATCGCATGGGCTGGTTGAAGTGAAAATTTCGAGACCGCTCTGTTTGGCAGGATGAAATTATGACTATAACCAGTTTACCGACAAAAAAGCGACCTCATCAAAACTACGCCACCCAAAAATGCAGGAATTTGGAGTCAAACGCCCGGCTGTACAAACGGAATTTTGACGATGGTCGCCTCCAGTTTTTTGGAACCCGCTACGACCATGATTTTTGCTCCGAGTTCGGCATACTTCACCTTGACGTAACCCATTCCGATGGGCTTGTCGAGGGTGGGAGAATGTGTGCCTGACGTGACCACACCGATGGTCGCGCCGCGCTTGCTTTCGATGACATAATCGTGGCGTGGTACCCGACGCTCGTCAAGCACGAATCCGACGAGTTTGCGTTTTACGCCTTCGGTTTTTTGCTTCACGAGGCGTTCCTTGGAAGGGAAATCCGCGGATTTACCGAGTTTAGTGATCCAGCCAAGGCCTGCTTCGAGCGGGCTGGTAGTGTCGTTGATATCGTTGCCGTAGAGGCAGTAGCCCATTTCAAGTCGGAGGGTGTCGCGCGCACCAAGTCCGGCAGGTTTAATGCCGTACTTTTCTCCGGCTTTGAACACCTTGTCCCAGATTTTGGCGATGTCCTTGTTTTTTGCGTAAATCTCGAAGCCGCCAGAGCCTGTATAACCGGTCGCCGATACGATCACATTGTTACAGCCTGCGAAGCGGCCGCGCCGAAATGAGTAGTACTTCATATCGGACAGATCAAGGTCCGTCAGTTTTTTCAGCGCCTCGGCTGCTTTTGGGCCTTGTACCGCGATGAGGCCGGTTTTGGTAGAAATATTCTGCAATTTCACATCGAAAGGACGGGCAAGGCGTTTGAGCCAGCGCCAGTCTTTGGTTTCGTTGCTGGCATTCACCACGAGCATAAAGGTCATTTCACCTTCCGTTGTCATTTCCGCCACATCGTCGAGGCGATATACCAGCAGGTCGTCTACGATGCCGCCTTTTTTATTCGGCAAGCAGGAATATTGCACATCGCCGGGCTGGAGTTTGCTCACATCATTGGACGTAGCACTTTGCAGGAAAGCGAGCGCGTCTTTGCCTTTCACAATGAATTCGCCCATGTGGCTTACATCAAATACGCCAATAGCAGTACGTACAGCTTGGTGCTCGTCGGTAATGGTGGTGTAGGAAATGGGCATGTTGTAGCCCGCAAACTCGGCCATTTTGGCGCCGAGGGCAATGTGTTTTTCGGTGAGTGGTGTGTTTTTCATGCGAAAAAGGTTGGTTAGCGTGTTTTAGATTCCGAAATACTCCTTGGTAGTGGGTCAATGACGGCGAATAGGAAGAGGAAAGTTTTGATGAGTTCGATCATGTAATTTATTGCAAATTGAATCAATCCGTTGGAATCGCTTCAAAAAATTGGCGGAAGGACGCGCATTTATTGCTGTCCAAAAGACTCTGGTAATCAGATTTACTCAAACTGGTGATACCGGCTTCGATGTCTCCTTCCTTTTTTTTGTAAGCGCGGTCGGCTAATCCAAAAACTTGCTCCATTGTGTTGGCTGGGTGGAAAAACTCATTCTCTGGGTCAATGCTGTCCAAATCAAAACCTAGATTTTGTTGGATAAAGGCAGTAGTCAGTCGGGCATCCATTTGTGCTAAGGAACGCGGCACCAATAACTTAGTCATTTGATGCCACCCTTTGTTCCATCATACGGCCCCTATTTTTCTTTAAATAGCCCCACTATTCGCAGAAAAATAGTGTTGTCTGATGAAAAAATGGTTGACCTAAAATGACTAAGTTATTGGTGCCGCGTTCCTAAGCACCGAGCGGTCGTTGCCGACATTGATGATTTGGAAATAAAACCTAGTGCCCCGTCCGGTAGTTGGCGTATGCATCCAGCGCCCTATTTCCCCTTCTTCTGCGTTGCTCGTCGGTTAAAATATCCCGTATTTCGCCCTCCTCGCGCCTTGAGGAAGGAAAAACATGTCTCCTGGATTCATACGCCAACTATCGGACGGGGCACTAGCTTCATCCAACGGAAAGTCATACCGGGCATTTTCCATGTTCCCGCCAGAAGCAAGCGAAAAGCATTGGAGGCTAACATCCTGATATTCAAAGTATCGAAGCAAAAATTCTCGAACTAAGATCAGTTCGGTCTGCCCTTCTACGAAAATAGCTGTCTTCACCATGCCTTTTGTTTTTTGAGGAAATCAGAGGAGAAGAAATCAAAGTTGGAAAGCCCAGTGAAGTGAAATTTTTCGATGAGCTCTGGGTGGTTGTGGTTATTGATGGATCGAACAATTTTTCCAGTGCGATACAGCACGTTCCAGTTTTCAATATCCACTACGTCCATCAAAAAGCTATCATTAGAGGTAGCAATGAGCTGAATACCAGCATCAGCACATTTTTGAAAAACCAATTTGCCCAGCTGAGTAGCTTTGTCGTAGTCTAAGCCTTCGCATAGGTCGTCAATGATGACCATCTGCGGTTTTTGATTTGCGGAGAGGTGTTCCAAAAAAATAATGAGTGCCAGCGATCGGAACATTCCTTGCGATAGCTTGTAATGAGGCAATGCTTTGGCAAGGCTGGTTTCTTTTACAAAAATCAGTAGTGAGCCATCGCCTCGGTCGCGGAGAGATATGTCCGTTATTGAGTAGCCAATGTTGTTGAAACTTTCAATGACACGACGACGGCTTTCGGGGTTCAGGGATTTGAACAGCTGAGGGATATTTTCCACAGCCATGAGTAAATCGTATTCTTGCTGGTTCAGGCGGGCGAGCGGGCTTATGTTGCCAAATTTGAAACCGTATGAGTTTTGTGCCCAAGCAGCGATTTCTTCCAAAAAAGGATACTCGCGGACATCGCGGCGGATGTGCAGCACGAGTTTTTCGATGGGGGGGAAAAACTGTTCCATCTCGCCATTGGATGCGGAGCGAAGTTGCGCCACATCAAAACTGTTGCGCTGCAACATCGCTTTGCCGGATACCGAAAGCCGTTCTCCGTTCACGCCGTGCTTTAAAGAACTGGTCTTGAACTCGTATTCAACCTCTTGCTGCTGTTCATTTTCAAAAACAACTCGCCACTTGCTGCCCCAATTTAAGTCGCGTTTTTGAGCAATCATCTTCACCAACAAATCAATGGTGGACAGGGTGCGCGATTTGCCTGTCGCATTTCTGCCGACCAGCAAGTTTACGGCACCTAACTGCAAGTTATCTAACTCCCAGTTAGTGTCCTGATATGATATGCTTTTGAGTCTCATTTTAAAGTATTGCCAAACAAAGATAAATCAATACGCCCCAAAATACCTTCTCAAAAACCACTCTGTCGCCAGCAATCCCGCCAGCAGCGCAAAAATCCATTTCAGGTTGATGAGCGGATTGGTTTTGTTGGTAGCGTAAATCACCGGTTTGACGGTCTGGTTGGCTTTGATCAGATCGGCCACCGTGGCGAGACTGGCCGGGCTGACCGTGACACCGCCGAAGCGGGTGCTGAGTTGGCGGAGCGCGGCGTGGTTGGCGGTCGTCTCGAAGAGTTCGAGTTGAATGGGACGCACGCTGAACCGTCCTTCAAAATTGAGCGGCTGTGCGTTGAAATTGGTCGCGGCCCGGTACGTATAGTTGCCCACCGGGAGGATGCCTGCGTTGAGCGAGTACGCCTTACCGAGTTTGTTGAAGGTATAGGTAAACTCCTTGTTATCTGCGTTGCGGATCGAAAGCGACACATCGGGGTCGTTGACGAGTTCGTAGTTGTCGTTGTAAAGTTCGGCGCCAAAGGTGACAGATTCATTTTCATTAAAAATGCTCTTGTCCAGGTTCACCCGAAATTTTCGTTTGTCCTCTTTCAGCGACAAATACTGCACGGTTTTGCCTATTAATGCATCAAAAATTTCCTGGTTTTGGTGTTGCAAGTAGTCGAACAAGCGCCATTTCCAGAGCCCTTCGCCCAGGAAAATGCCGGTGCGAATCCCGTTTACTTCGCCTACTGCCAGCAGCGGCTGGTCGGTGTCCACTTTGCCGATGCGTTTGCGCAACAGCACCTGCGCCTGCGGGGTGGTGCTGAAATTGCCAAAGGCCGAAGTGACGGGATTGAACCTCGGCAGTTCTTCCAACACTTTCGGGTCGAGTGAAAATGCGGCGAACTGCGGTGCTACCTTGCCTTGCACATCGTCGCTTTGCTGGCCGTCGCTTTGCACGTTCACCAGACCTTGCGAGCGGGCGAGGGCGGCGTAACCCGTTTGCATGCCCGCTATAAAAAGACGCGGGATGCGCCGTTCGTTGAGGGTTCGAAGGATGCCGGAAATATCGTTCGTGGTAGATGGCAGGTTGTGCAGCATTACAAAATCGAACTTGCCCACATCCAGGCCGGGATCATTGATATAAGCGATGGCTACCTGATAGTTTTTGTTGATTTCCAGCGTTTGCCGGACGGCAGAAAGGTCAGGGTGGGGGCTGTTGGCAAGCAGCAGGATTTTCTGGCGGGCGTCGAGCACATCCACAAAAATCTCTTTCACGTTGTTGGCGGTACTGGCTTCCCCCGGGATTTGCGCCAGCCGAACGATATACTGGGCCACGCCCGGTTTATCAGCCTCAATCTGCACTTCGCGGGTGTTGAAAAAGTCGTTGCCGGTCACCGAGACCGGAATACTTTGCAACTGCTTTACCTGCCCGTCGCGGACTTCACTGACGGTCAGCACTGTTTGCGAGCCGGCGCAATTGTTGGCCGCCACATCAATCTGAACGCTGAATTTATCGCCTAAGTAGGCGATTTTGTTGTGAAATACCCGCTTCACGAGTAAATCGCGTTTTGGCGTGGTATCGCCCAAGGCAACGGTATAAACCGGCGCAGCGATCTGTGCATCTGTGTATGCCGGGTTGCTGCCCTCGTTGTAAATGCCATCGGAAGCCAGGACGACCGCCCCAAGGTTCTGACCGCCGTAGAGGTCGTACACAGAACGAAGGGCTTCCGAAAGGTTGGTGACTTTATCCTGAAAATTGAAATCTACGCCTTCGCGCACGTTGTCGCCGAAAGCAAGTTCATGCACCTCATAATTTTCCGCCAGGGCATCACGAAGCGACTGCCAGTTTTGTTTGTATTGATCCAGTGCAGCGCCTTGCAAATCGGCGGCAACACTTTCCGATTGATCCTGCGCCAACACGACGATCGGTTTTTTCGTCTCGGTCAGCAGACTTTTGAGCAGGGGCGAAAGCAACAGGGCACTGAGCAAAGTGACGGTCAGCCAGCGCAGCACGGCAAGCCAGCGGTGGAGCCGGGGAGCTTGATCGCGGAAAGTTGTATCACGGTAGTACAAGAGCAGCGCATAACCGAGGCCCAGCAGCGCACAAAAAATCAGGAACCAGGCGGGATATTGGAAAGAAAGGTTGAGCATGAAAGTGTCGTCGGGCGTTCATCTCTCTGAGTCCGTTTTTCGGGGAGAGATAATTTTTTGCAAAAACGGAATGCAAAGTTGGGGAAATTGTTGCGAATGGTCGTATTTGAAAAAGCGATTGTGTCAGTTCTTGCCCAGTGGCATTACAGCCAACCCCACCGCCCGCAGTCCCGGCAAGGAATCGCGGCGCATAAATTGAGCCACCGTCACCGTATGCTGGCCGAGCTGGTTAAAGAAAGCGTTCTCCTGCAACGCCGTTCGCAGTCTGTGGCTGCTACCCGAAGATTTGCCCAGCGGCGTACCGCCGGCATCAAACAGATCGAACGAGCGCACTTTGGTCAGTTGCCTGCCGTTGGGATATTGGGTAGAAAGCCGCAGATAAATGTTCTGCGATGCAAACTGGTCGTCATAATCGAGGTCCAGATAGAAGTTATAACGTTTCGAAGTGTCTTTGACTTCAAATGCAAAACGCAGGGAATCGCGGTACAGCCATTGGTCGTTCGGAATGTCCTGTTTTGATTCGTAGAGATAATTCGGGCCACAGGAAGCCAGGGAAAGTAGCAGGACCGCAAATAAAAATGCGCTGCAAAGGGCAAAAAACGAACGAATCAAAAACATGAAAAGATTGAAAATTTAGGTCTTAAAAACGGTAAATCAGATAGGTGCCTCGCCAAAATTAGATACATTTTCTCGCAAAGGCGCAAAGACGCAAAGTTTTGATGGTGTACTCTTTGTGCCTTTGCGAGAAATTTTGTCTTCGTACCTCTTACATTTCACAGCAATTATTCCTCCGCTGCTTCTCCTTTGGGGTGCGCCTGCTCGTACACCTCGATCAGGCGCTGAATGCTGTTATGGGTATAAATCTGTGTCGCGGCCAGGTTGGAGTGGCCGAGCAGTTCTTTAATGGCGTTGAGGTCAGCTCCGCGATTGGACAGATGGGTGGCAAACGAGTGGCGCAACACGTGCGGGCTGCGTTGCTCTACGGTTGTGACCGCCGAAAGATACTTATGCACGATGTGGTAAATGCTCTCCGGACTCAGGCGCTCGCCTTTTGAATTGAGCAACAGCCACGGCTCCTTCGTATCGGGAAAGGTAACCCCGCGGGTGTCCACGAATTTTTTCAACAAATCAAACAAGTAGGGTGCGAACGGCAGCAAACGCTCTTTGTTGCCTTTGCCTGCCACGCGGAATACCATGCGACTAAAGTCTGCATCCTTGATTTTCAGGTTGGAAAGTTCGCTGCGGCGCATCCCTGTGGCATACAGGATTTCAAGGATGAGGCGGTGCATCTGACCGCCGTAATGTTCTGCAAACGCCACATGGGTGAACAGTGCATTCATCTGGTGTTCCTGAATAAACACCGGGAGCCGCTTGCCGGCCTTTGGTGCCACCACTTTTTGCATCGGGTCTTTGACGACCACACCGCGCTTTTTCAGGAATTTGAAATAGGTTTTGAGGCAGGAAAGCCTTCGGGTGATACTCCGCGCTGCCTGCCCCGCCTGCATCTGCTCGACTATCCATGCGCGTATATGCAAATGCCTCACTTCGGCAACCGAAGTAAGGCACTGTTGCTCAACGCAATGAGCAACAAAATTAGTAAGGTCGCTGCGATAGGCCGTCAGCGTATGCGGCGAGAACCGGCGTTCGAGCGACAAATATCCGTAAAACGACTCTTCGTGAAACACGCAGATGGAAGATGATTATGAATGATAAAACCTGCACAGGAACAACTCATCACTCATAACTCATAACTCCTCAGTCGTTCTTGTTTCCGTACATATCTTCTTTGTAAACCGCTTTGAGCACTTCCGTGCGGCGCTTTACCGAAGGCTTGGTGAAGTTCTTGCGGCGACGCAGTTCTTTCAGAGTCTGTGCTTTTTCAAATTTGCGCTTGTACTTCTTCAGCACTTTGTCAATGACTTCGCCGTCTTTTACTTCGATGATCAGCATGAAAATGGTACTTTTTTGATGAAAAAATGTTGATTTTGAAATCGGGCTGCAAAGGTAGTTGATGTAATCTGTTCAAACAAATAAGCTTAAGAAATTCATTTCCTTGAAAATATTTTGACCTGCATCATCGCTCCAGTACAAACCGCTGTGTCATTGTCCTGCCGCCTTCCAGATTGAATGCCAAATAGTATAGCCCATTCGGGAGCCGCTCGTCTACAGATAAGATGGATTCATTGTTCAGCAGGGTGTTTTGCACCACCTGTCCCTGCGCATTGAGAATACGAACCTGAAATGACTGTTCCACTTTTGTGTTGAACCAAAGCAAGCCGGCACAGGGATTAGGATAAAAGACGCCAGTTGGCGCGGTGGTCACTTTGTCACTCCGCTTGGCGATTCCATTGGGTGTAGGCGGGCAGTTGAAGGTATTGAGCAAAGCAGAATAAACATTGCCGTCGGCGAGCCGTACCGATGTGTTGATGTATGCAGGGGCGGCTTGCGCAGGCAAGCTGTATTCGAAAACGTCAGACGCACCGCTTTGCATCGCACTGCCGCTGTTGGTGGCTTTGAAGCGGATGGAATAAAAAGGCGAGTAGTTAGGATTGCGGATCGCGTAAGACCGCCCGCTTGCAGGAGCACTATACAGGTTGGCGCTCGTCGAAGCGGTCAGTCCAGCAGGAAGTTGAAAAGCCACATAATCCAGTGATGAAGTACAGAAATTGGTCAGTTTAATCCGAAATTGCCAGTCGCCGGAAGGGTCGGGCTGTACCTCCAGAAGTTCCCACCGGATGCAGCCAAGGTCTTTTTGGTCACAGACATTTTCAATCAAAAATAGTTGAATGGTGTCTCGCTGTGTGAATCCACACTCGTCGAGCACCTCTACCCAGTAGGTTCCGCCCGGTTTTGCCAGTAAGTCGGCTGAGGCGCTACCGTCCTGCCAAAGATAGGCGGCGTAACCAGACCCGGCATGTAACATAACTGAGGTGTCAGCCCTGTAAAAAGTGCGATCGGGTCCTAAATCCGGACCTAAATCGCAAGGCTGATCACAGCGGGCGCAGCGGGTTTGTTGATTCAGAGAGTCGGCAACCATGCTGAAAGGAATGGTTTGGGCCACAGCGGGGACCAAGCGGGTATCCAGATTGATCGACACATAAGAATGCTCCAGGGTCGTTTCATTGACCGGAGAATCAAGCGGTGCAAAAGGGCAGGCATCTGCGGATGGGAGGAAGTCCGATTTGAGTAGGATAGCATCCAAGAGATCCATGTGATTTTTGAGGTCATAGCCCAACCATGAGCCAACAAAATAGACCGATCCGTCCAAGGCGATCGCTTGATCTCTGATGAAGCGAACAAATTTGGCACTTTTTTCGAACGATGCGGGCGTAGGAATCTGACAGGTGCTTATTATATGGCCCTGTTTGTCTGTAGTAAAAATGAAATAGTCGCCGCTTGCACTTGCTTGTATTTCACTCTGGCAAAAGATAAGATAACCGCCCGGAGTCGCTATCATTGACAGCGGAATCACTTCTGAAAAATTGGGCAATTCATACCTTCTCAGCCATGTCACCTGTCCATCCAATGTATTTTTTTGCAAGTAAATATATTTACGGCTGTTCGCCAGTTTCGTATCACTAAAAAACAACGATACCAAAAAATCCTCATCTATCAAAAGGTCAACACCCGCATAATATGAGTTGTTGTCCGGGCCAGTATTTGCCCAAAGCGGCTGCCCGTTGACCTCATCTATTTTGCATAAAAAGTAATGACCTGAATCCTGTTTGTCAATTGTATCTGATTGCGTACCGAGCACATATACATACCCCTTGTGTATCTGTGCATCTATGATCTCCGTTCTTTTATCCATTCCCATACGCCGGGCTTTTCCATTAATAATGGCGCCATCTGTGCGATTTAGCTCGATCATCTCGGTTTCTTGTCCATCATTCCGGGTAAGGGTGCGGTAAAAAAGGTAGTTGCCGCTGGATGTTAGTTCCAGTATCCCGGTACCGCCATTCTTGGTGTTGAGGCCAGGCATGCGTTTTGCCCACAGAATCGAGTCTTTGTCTGGGTCATAACGCAGGACCACACCATAACGGTCAGTGCGATTGTTATAAATATTTAAAGAGATCCCAGCGATAATTATCATACCCTCAGAATCCAACAGCATTTTAAAAATTGAAAAATAACGCTCGCTGTCTATGAAAATGCCTTTGGACCACAGTACTTCGCCTGAAGTAGTGATTTTTGCCAATATGCTACCCTTGAGCAGACCCAAGGAACTGGTTCCAAACGCTACATATAAGTTTCCGTCAACAGATGGGCACAAACTCATCCCCCTTTGAAAATCCTTGTCGTCGCCTAGTTGTAGCAGGAAGGTTTGTGGGTTACATATGCCGGTAGTTTGAGCAAAAAATGGAGTGCAACAGCCCAGCAAAAAGGAGAGATGTAAAATTTTTTTCATAAAAAATTGCATAAAAAAAATACGAACTAAATTTGTGCCAAAGAAAGCAAATTGCTTTCCTGTTTCTTTCACTACAAAAATCTTTTTTATGAAAAAAATTCTTTTACCTCTCTTGCTCATGGTAGGCGCCATCTGGGGTTCCTGCGTGAAAGACCACAATGTCATTGCTCCACTCACAAAAAGTACAAATGAAAGCGTATCCGACAGGGGGCCATGTTCACTTACAGTTACGATAACGGGGGCTTTAGATTTTGATTTATGCGGGAACTTCGAGAAACCTCCATTAGGACAAGGTTGTACTAATTGCTCTGGTCCGGAGTTGGGTAGGTATGTCATTGATACGAGTCCCGCTACTGTAACGATGCTCGGAAAACCATTTGTACTGAGAAATACCACTGGCTCTACCCAAACAGTCACTTTTTTTGTCAGTGGAGCCTCTTCAGGTACTTCTTACTCAGTACCTGCGGGCAATAATGATTTCCATATTGATGGATGTTCTGTGGTTACGGGTTGCCAATAGTTTTCAGACATCCTGCTTGTATTGCATAGCCGCAGTGATGGGAAACATCGCTGCGGCTTTTTCATGCTAATTACACTCAAAAAAATACTTCCTGCGCCACCCGGAACGTATTGGCATGCGCGTCCACAATATCGGCCATTCGCGGCGAATATCCCCCGCCCATGCTCACGGCGACCGGAACCCGGTTTTGATGGCAGAGGGAAAGCACCAGCCGGTCGCGCTCCCGGCATCCGGCGCGGCTGATGTGGAGCCGGCCGAGTTTGTCGGATTCGAGAATGTCCACGCCACTCTGGTAAAATACAAAGTCAGGTTGCTGCTCATCCAAAAGGCGCGGCAAGGTCTCGCGCAGGATCTGGAGGTAGGGGTTGTCTGTCAGCCCATCCGGCAAAGCGATATCCAGGTCGGACTGTTCTTTGCGAAGCGGATAGTTGCGTTCGCCGTGCATCGAAAAAGTGAACACACGCGGCTCGTTGCGGAAAATAGCGGCCGTGCCATTTCCCTGGTGTACATCCAGATCCACGATCAGAATTTTTTTGGCCAACTTATTGTCCAGTAAGTAGTTGGCTGCTACGGCCTGGTCGTTGAAACAACAATAGCCTTCTCCCCGGTCGGCAAAAGCATGGTGCGTGCCGCCCGCCACGTTCATCGCACAACCATGCGCCAGCGCATAGACCGCACATTCGAGGGTGCCGTGGGCAATATGCCGTCCGCGCCAGACAAAATGCTGATTGACAGGGAATCCAATCGCTCTGATCTCCTGTGGAGTCAGTTGAACCCGATTGAGTTTATTCCAATATTCTTGCGTGTGGGTGCGCAGGGCGACCGCTTCCAGCAGTGGTTTTGGGTGAAAGAAATTGGCTTCCGAAACGACTCCTTCATAGAGCAACTGTTCCGGAATGAGCTCATATTTCGCCATCGGAAAGCGGTGGCCTTCCGGAAGTTCGTACTTATAAATAGGCGAAAAGGCGATTTTGAGCATGGCAGCATTTCATAACATCACGAAGATGCAGTATGTTCGGTGTTCATTTCATACCCGGTGTAACGCAGATCATTCATTTACTTCGCGGTCATTAAAAGCAGGCTCCATGTCAGACTATAAAGACATTCAATTTTCACAGGAAGAACTGGCCCGATACGACCGCCATATCATTCTTCCGGCATTCGGGTTGGCAGCCCAACAAAAACTAAAAGCCGCAAAAGTTCTCGTGGTGGGCTCCGGCGGATTGGGCAGTCCGCTATTGCTCTATCTGGCTGCTGCCGGGGTGGGTACCATGGGTATTGTTGATTTTGATGTGGTGGACGACAGCAACCTCCAGCGGCAGGTGTTGTTCGGCAAAAAAGACATCGGCCAATCCAAAGCGCAAGCCGCGAAAAGCCGCCTGGAATCGCTGAATCCTTACATTGATGTTCAGGTGTACAACACGCGCCTCACCTCAGCCAATGCGCTCGAGATCATTCACGGATATGATATAGTCGCGGACGGGACCGACAATTTCCCAACGCGCTACCTGGTCAACGATGCTTGTGTGTTGCTGGGCAAAACCAATGTGTCTGCTTCTGTTTTTCAGTTTGAAGGCCAGGTGTCCGTTTTCAATCATCTGACTAGTGCGGGTGAACGAGGGCCGAATTACCGTGACTTGTATCCGACTCCGCCGCCGCCGGATCTGGTGCCCAACTGCGCGGAGGGTGGTGTGCTGGGTGTTTTGCCGGGCATTCTTGGCAGTATGCAAGCACTCGAAGTGATCAAAATCATCACCGGGGCGGGCGATCCGCTGACCGGGCGATTGTTCCTGTTTGACGCCCTGAGTTTTCAAACCCATATATTCAAAGTCAAACGCCGGGATGACAATCCGCTGAATGGGAAAAACCCCTCTATTACGCAACTCCTTGATTATGAATTTTTCTGCGGCCTGAAAACCGGAAGAGCCATTAGGGAAATCACTGTTCAGGAGTTTCACCAGTGGCGGACATCGGGCGAGTCCTTTCAATTAATTGACGTCCGCGAACCGCATGAATACGAAGCAATAAACCTGGGAGGTGAATTGATTCCGCTCGCTACGGTGTCCGACAATAGGGATCGCTTTTCAAAAGACGTAAAAGTGGTCGTGCATTGCCGGTCAGGCGGCCGCAGTGCCAGGGCGATCCGGGAGTTGGAAGCAACATTCGGGTTGGACAATCTTTACAACCTGCAAGGCGGCCTGCTGGCATATCACGCCGGAGGGTTTGAGTATGAGGACCAATAACCTACTGTCATCAACTTAGTGAATAAGTGTCATCTGCGACGCAGGAGCAGGTGACACTTATTCACTAAGTTGATGACAGTAGAACCTATAACCGCCTGCTGACTTTTTGCACCATCTCTTCTTTCCAGGTCGAAAAATCGCCGTCCAGAATATGCTGCCGGGCTTGTCCGACCAGCCAGAGATATAATCCCAGGTTCTGTAAAGTGGCCAGTTGCATGCCCAGAATCTCGTTGTTGACAAACAGATGGCGGAGATAGGCGCGCGAATGCGTTTGGCTGGTGGGCACCGGACTGGCCGCATCAATTGGGGAGAAGTTTTCTTTCCAGCGGGCATTTCGAATGCTCACAATGCCTTCAGCGGTGTAAATCAAACCATGCCGGGCATTGCGGGTGGGCATCACACAATCAAACATATCAATCCCGCGGGCGATGCACTCCAATATGTTTTCCGGAGTGCCTACGCCCATCAGATAGCGCGGCTTGTCGGCGGGCAATATATCGGTGACTAACTCTGTCATGGCGTACATGTCCTCGATGGGTTCGCCTACCGATAGGCCTCCGATCGCATTGCCTGCTCTGCCGAATGAAGCAATGGTCTCTGCTGAAATGCGCCGCAAATCCGGATACGTGCTGCCTTGCACGATGGGGAAAAGTGTTTGAGGATGGCCGTATATCGGCTCCGTCTGATCAAACCGCTCTGTACAACGGGCCAGCCAGCGATGCGTCAGCTCCATGGAGTTTTTGGCGTACTTGTAATCACATGGATAAGGCGTACACTCATCAAAAGCCATGATGATGTCGGCGCCGATCACGCGTTGTATATCCATCACACCTTCCGGCGTAAACATGTGTTTAGAGCCGTCAATATGGCTTTGAAAGGTGACCCCTTCCTCCTTGATCTTCCGCCGATGGCCGAGTGAATATACCTGAAACCCTCCGCTATCGGTCAAAATCGGCCGTTTCCAGCCGTTGAAGCCATGCAAGCCGCCTGCCTGACGCAACACGTCGAGACCCGGGCGCAGGTAAAGGTGATAGGTATTGCCAAGGATGATCTGGGCCCGGATGTCATCCGCCAGTTCATGCTGATGTACGGCCTTCACCGTTGCCGAAGTCCCCACAGGCATAAAAATAGGCGTCTCGATGATTCCGTGTGCGGTCTCAATGCGGCCGACCCGGGCGCGGGAGCGCGGGTCGGTATGTTGAAGCGAGAAATCCATGTGGTCGGATAACTGAATAAAAACAAAAAAAGCCCCACAGACTCGCCCATTGGCGAATTGGAGCCTAAATGCGCGTAGCCTGATGACTATGCACGGCAAAAGTGTAGTATAAAGTAAATGGTGGCGGGCAATGATCGGATCATTGCCCACCACCATTCACTTTATTCCTGAGCGGCTACTTCCTTTGCAGGAATCAACACCTTACCCCGATAGTACAACGCACCGTCGAGTTTGTAAGCGTGGTGGAGCAAATGCCGTTCACCCGTCGTCGAGCAAGTAGCGATTTGTGGAGCATCCGTCTTGTAGTGCGTGCGGCGTGCGCGCTTGCGACGCTTCGAGTGCCGCCATTTAGGATTTGGCATGACCTTATTTTTTGCGGTTGCGAGTGTGATTGCGGATTGGGTCTAAAAACCGTTCGCCGTCTTCCATTCACCAGCCACCTGAATCAATTATTGTTAAAATCTTTGAGCGTGTCCCACACTGAATGGGTGTTCTGCTCTTCAGACTCCTGTTCCAAGAATTTTAAAATATCGCGATTGCAAGGCGGTTCTGCCGTGTTTTCGCAGTCGAAGATGTTCGTTATCGGCAGGGCCAGCACCGTAAATTCATACAGGTATTTGGCCACATTGAATATTGAAGTCTCTCTCGAGATAAAAACGACTTCATCTTCCTCATCTTCTTCCTCATTGCCATATTTGACAATCAATTGGCGAACATCGGCAACCGGCATGTCAATCAAAGCCGTGCATCGGTCACAAATCGCTTTCACAGTACCCTCCAACTCAAAATCCAGCAACAGCATGTCAGCTCGCTTTTCAAGTTGCAATTCAAAACGAATGTTGCAATCCTCTACTGGCGACTCCTCGAAAAGACGGAGAAACGAACCATCAATCGTGTATTGAAGATGATGAACCCCCAGTTTAAAACCCTGAATCGGGATAGCGTACGGCGCCAGTGCATTCATTGTCACTTCGTTTTTCAAATCGGGCGGCAAAGGTAAAAATTGTGAATAATTTCTGCGAGTAATTTTGAAAGTAATTTCTGCGGGTAATTTTAAAGGTAATCTAAAAATCCGTTCCCAGTGCAATGTGCATTACTGGTTTCTGCACCACCTTGGTCTCGATGCCCCAGCCATAATCTGCCCGAAGGTACATGCCGAACAGTACGGTGCGCAGGCCGACCCCATAGCCGGCCACCAGCGGGTCGCGGAAATAATTGACCTTGACAATCACAATGGGTGAACCATTATCGGGGCCGTCAGTGATCACTTCGGTGTTGAGCGGATTGTCGCCGCTATAGGGGCTCTGCCCCTGCCAAGCCGTGCCAATGTCGAAGAACCCAACCACCTGGAAGTTGCGCCAAAAATTACCGAGCACCGGTTTTTTAGACAAATACTTGAAAATAGGTATCCGCAACTCATTGTTCCACAGCACATAAGAATTTCCGTTGCGGATGTTCTGCTGAAAACCACGCAGGTTGGTGGCCAATGCCTCAAAGGCAAAATTGCCGTTTTGGGGTACCTGGATGGAGTTGTTGAATTTAGGGAAAATCCAGTTGTCTACCCCTCCCAGATAGTAGAGCACCCGCTCTGAACCAAACGTAGTAGCCGCTGCCAGCCGGGTTGCAAAAATCGAGCGTCGGTCGAGCCGCTGGTAGTGACGGGCATCCAGGCTTACGACCGTCATAAATCCTTTGTTGAAGCGCAGATTCCAACTGGGATCTGTATTGAAAGCCACCCGTTTCACTGCTTCAACCGAAATCTTGGCACGGGTACCAGTTTTGATATTCAAATCCACGTCCACCGTATTATCGTACACGGCACTGAGGCGCAAGGCTGCCCGTTGTTCTGAGCGCGGAGGCGCATCAAGGGAGATGCTGTCGGTACTGAGCGGGATTTGCTTGTCCTGGCGGAGGGTGCCGACCGCGCGAAGCGAGAAAAATGCATCGAGCGGATAACTCAACTCGTATTGTCCGAGTACGGTGTTGGTGCGGTATTGAAAGGGACCGATGCCGTTGGTGACTGTTTTTCGGTAGAGGGAGATTCGTCTGTCGAGGCGGCGTTTTTTATTGGCAAACCAGAGGTAGTATTCTGCGCCATTAAAGGTAGTGGGCAACCGGAAACCTGCTTCCACGATATAATCCTCCAGCATATCTTTAAAATTGGCTTTCAGCAAAATGCCCAATGGCGGGGTGCCAAAACCTTGCGGCGAACCGGCATAACTCTCCAGTCCTTCAAACAACAAGTTGTTGTCCATGGTGGTAGAGATGTAGTCGGTTCGAAATTTCAAGCGGTATGGAATGATCTGCGGTGGGATGAACCGCACAATCGAATTGTTCTTTCCAAATTCGATGGGTTTTTGCGCTTTAATGGTCCGCTTGGGCATCGGAAGCAGGGAATCAGCGTGGAGTGTGCTTTCTTTTGGTTGTTCATTGAAATCAATCTCAACCACCCGGCGCGGGGCCGGCGCAGAAGGCACGGGAGAAGCCGTCAGGTAGTCGGGTACCTGAAACATCCAGCCAGGCTCGATTTCGCGCGCAGAGTCGCGAATCCCAGGCTGTGGCTCTGCAACGACCATTGCAGAGGATTTATCCGGCAAAACGCCTGTATTGGCAGGTACAGACTCTTCAATATTGGGTTGTGGTGGAATCGGCAAACCGGCTTCCCGCAAAGTACGCTCCCGATAGCGGGTGATGCGAACTGGCGTTTGGAGTTTGAAGTTTGAAGTTTGGAGTTCGAAGTTTGAAGTTCGAAGTTCGGAGTTCGAAGGTTGAAGTTCGGAGTTTGAAGTTCGAAGTTCGGAGTTTGGGGATTCAGGGCTTGAGGTGCTGGTTTTTCGGATGTAAAACAGGGTCTTACCTCCACGTTGGACCGACTCTGCGAGCTGACCTGTGCGGAGGGTGGTATGTTGTTCAAAGATATTGCGATCGTAGTTGGTCAGGTTCCAGGTGCGGGGCCGTTTTTTGAACACCGGGGAAAAGCGAATGCTGTCAATCTGTGTGGAGTCCACGTTTTTCAATACCGTATCCAGCGGAGCAAAATAATAAAGGGCGCGCTCTGCGGGCCAGTCCCCTGGATTTTTGAGATCCAATGCTTTGACTTCAGACCCGTCTTTCAAATAAACAACGGCTTGGTTGAAAGCCAGATAAGGCTCCATATAACCCGTCTGCCGGTTGACGATGCCGCTTTCGTCGCTCAGATATGCAAAATGGTTGCTGTCAATCCCAACGGGTACCCGTTCGTCGGCCAGCGGTGTGTTGGTGATTCGGATGAGTTCCTTGCCTCGATTGTCAAAATCGTAGTAGAACAGGTCGAAATGCCCCAGCGGCAAGATGGTATCAAGTCGCTGGGGCGACAGGGTGTCATCCGTGCGGTTGCTGGAAAAGAGCAAGCCCCTTCGTCCGTCCAGCGTGACCACTTTGGCATCGAGATCGTCCCAGAAATCCTGTGTGAGTCGCTCCGTCTGGCGCGTCACCGTGCGGTAGACGAACAAATCCGAATATCCTTTCACCATCGCGGAAAACACGAGATCCGAGGGGTTGACATAGTCCATACTGTACACCCGCTGGAATTCTGGCGAAAGTTCCTTCATTTCCTTTTTGTGTTTTTCCACTTCCCAAACAGCGAGTTTGGGTACGTCGCGTTGTTCGTATAACACAGCAAGTCGCTGATTGTCAGGATTCCAGGATAGTTGGGGATACCCATAGTCAGTGGCTTGAAGCGCATTGCGGGAGCCACCGCGCATCAATTTTTTACGCTTGCCGGTGGCTATATCCAGCACCCACACGCGCCAGCGTCCGATGTCGTTGCTGACCCAGGCAATACGTTTGCCGTCGGGACTGATTTTGAGTTGGGAAAGCGGCAGGTTGCGTTTATTCTTCACTTTTACGAGACCGGTATCGTCGGGCAACCGGGTCACTTTGGCTTCTTCCCGGTACCCTTTCCGGTAATAGTCCAGCATGGTCTCGGTGGTGCGGTGATAGCCGTTGCCGAGTACGTACAAGAAGCCGGCATCCATGCTCCGGTTGATGCGCGTGAGGTAAAGCAGGTTGCTGACCGTGCCGCGTCCGAAGTGCAAACTGATATAATTCCAGAAGGCGTGACCAGCCAGGCGCGGGTAGGTTTTGGCCAATTTATCGAAATTTTTGTAGCGGTTGGTTGCCAGTAAATCCCGCAGTTGGTTGTCAAGTTCGGTACTCCATTCTTGACCACAATAGGCGGAAAGGCCGTTGACATACCAACCGGGCAAGTTGAGCAATACCGCATTTTGCACGATTTCCTGCAAGTTAGAGCCAAACAGCATGGAGTTGATCATAACTCCAGCCATCCCTTCGCGGATCTGGGCCCGCAGGTGCTGGTGGTTGCCGTCAAAGAAGCAGAAGACCTTGTTACCTACCACTTTGGTTTCACCAACACGCAGTTGAAGCACCTGATCTTCGCCGATATTGCTCTGTTTGAGGTCGGTAATATCACTGAACACCAGCATCTCGATTTTCTCGCTCATCTGGTGTTCGAGCAGTTGCTGTACTTCCGGATAGTCGAGTTCTGCGGTTTGCAGGGCACTTTGGGCTACATTTCGGGCATCTCCATACCAATAAGTAACAAAATTGGCTGTCTCATACAACATCCAGTCATCGAACTGACGGTGGTACTGCACCCGGTTTTTGCCGAAGGAAGTTTGAGAAGTCGTCTGGGCATGAAGCGATGTCCAGCCAAACGAAGCGAAACAAAACAATAGAAATATAGAAAAATAAAAGGCGGTTTTTGCCATGGGTGCGATTTGTTGAGCAACCGGTAAGGTTGGATTTATTGCTGTAAAAGTGGGGCTTTCGCTTCAAAACACAATGACCTGCATTCGCAAAACGGACGGGATGGGAAAAAGATTTTGAAGCAGGGAATTGAACTTCTATTCTTCTTCCTGCTAATTTGCCTTCACCTTGTGCTTCCATCATTTTTGCACAACTTACCACGCCATGAATCATCGTATCCTCCTTCTCCTTATTTCAGGCATTTTTGCCATCGGCTCCTGTACTCGCAACCTGAGTGACGAATCCACCTGGACGCTTCAGAATTTTAAAAAACTCGACGATCACAATCCGGTCCTCATGCCCGACAACCGGTCCGATTTTCGTTGCCCCATCCGGAAGCGCAACGTGCGCTGGGAGGAAAAAGACGTGTTTAACCCTGCTGCCGTGTCGAAAGACGGACGAATATGGCTGCTTTATCGCGCAGAGGACGAGGTGGGCCAATTCGCCGGCACCTCTCGCATCGGCCTTGCCGAAAGCAACGATGGCCTGCGTTTTCGCCGCAATGAGAAGCCCGTGCTTTACCCGGACAACGACGATATGAAAAAATATGAATGGGAAGGCGGTTGTGAAGACCCCCGTGTAGTTCGGCGCGACGATGGCCTGTATGTGATGACTTACACGGCTTATGACGGCACCACCGCCCGGCTCTGCGTTGCCTCTTCGCGAGATCTGATGTCGTGGAAAAAACACGGTTTGGCTTTTCAAAGCAAAAAATATCGCGACCTGTGGTCGAAATCGGGCGCTATTGTGTGCGAACAAGAGAAGAGCGAAATCATTGCCCGGAAAGTCAAAGGTAGATACAGGATGTACTGGGGCGATACGGATATTTTTATGGCGACTTCCGACGACCTGCTCGTTTGGGAGCCTGTAGAAGACCGCAAAGACCAACTGGTGCGCGCCCTGATGCCGCGTGCCGGTTATTTCGACAGCCGCCTGGTGGAGCCAGGCCCCTTCGCCCTGTTGCGCCGCGAAGGCATCCTCCTGTTATACAACAGCGCAAACAGTGCCAGCAGCGGCGATAAAAGTCTTGCCGCAGATACCTATTCCGTCGGACAGGCCCTGTTTTCCAAATCTGATCCCGACCAACTCATCGCCCGATCCAACCGCTATGCCCTTACGCCCGACCGCCCTTACGAACTGACCGGACAGGTCAATAACGTGTGTTTTCTCGAAGGCATGGTATGGCACAACAAGCGCTGGCTACTCTATTATGGTACAGCCGATTCGAAAATTGCAGTCGCGGAAAGCAGGGAGTAGGGACATCAATTCAACTTAAACGGAGCGACCATTCTGAATTCGGGAATGACGACTTCGAACAAGGTGTCGTCGTCGCGGCGCGACATCAGGTAGGTACCGGACATTTTGCCCAGTTCGCTATACAGGTCGCAAAAGGAAGTGTATTCATGATAAGCACCCGGCTGCAATACCGGCTGCTGGCCGATCACGCCTTCGCCTTCTACTTCGCGAAGTTGGCCGGTTGCTTCCTGGATCACCCAATGGCGGCGCAGGAGTTGCACCGTATGAGGACTTCCGTTCTCGATGACGATGTGGTAACCGAATATAAATTTCCCAGCGCGTGGGTTAGAGTGCGCGGGCAGATATTGCGTCTCGACGCTGACAGTGATGCCGTTGGTGGTCAGGATTTCCATGATATTGCTGCGCAAATTTACGATGGTTTAAGGAATTAGTTGTTGGTCTCGTTTAACCGCAAGAAAAAACCTTCCAAGTTTTAGAAACTTGGAAGGTTTGGTGAATATCCGCGTGGGGTTTGAGCGGTTGTTGATGGAAGGAACCGTTCAACGTGTCACGGCCAACTTCCGGGTCAATATGCCCGCTTCAGTACGCACTTGTACCAGATAAATGCCTGACTGCATACTTGTCAGGTCAATTGCCTGGGTAAATTCGCCGCCAGGGGCTTGTGTCGCCACCAGTGGAATGCTGACCAAACGACCCAGACAATCAAATACTTGTACACTGATTTGCTGGTTGCCATGAGGCAAATTCAGTGTTAACCAAGCCGCCCCGGAAGTCGGGTTGGGCGATAGTTGGATGGGAATCGCTGCCACTTCCGGGCCGTCGGTCCCGACAACAATTTTATAAGGGGGCATGGAAATATCATCCACCCAGGCCCGGTCAGAGCCTTGTAAGCCCAAACCGTCTTTTTCGTAGCTCCACATAAATTTGTGCAAACCTGCCGTCACCGGAAATGCCACTTCACCCCAGGCCACTTCGCCCGTCCACTGGGCCATCTCTGTTTCGTCCATATAAAATCTCAGAAAATCATAATCCTGTTCACAGCTGACGCGGCGGGCAAACCTCAAGGTGCCATCTACACTTAAATCGAGCGTCAGGGTCATTTGTGACTTTTGGTTGTGACTGATGCTGCCGGACCGTGCGCTGTACGCTCCGGTATATGCCACAGGAGAGGTGGTGATCCAGGGTTTGTTGCCGGTTTGTGACCAGGGAAATAATTCAAAGTTTTTGGACTCGAAGGTTTCGAGGATGGCGTTGACGATGTAAGGACCGAACGTCCGGTCGGCGTCATAAGCGCCCGCAATCACTGTATAGGTAAAGTTGGCTGGTACTACCTGTGGCGCATTGGAGGCGACCTTGACTGTGAACACGGCTTCGGCCAGCGTATTGCCAGAAGCCAGCGGACCAAGGGATACAGCAGCACTGATGGTTAGCCAGGGGGAATCACTGATCAGTTGACCGATGGCATTTGGGCTGGTGGCCTTGCCTGTGTTCCCGTTTTTGATGCGAATAGTGGCCGTTTCGCCGCTTTCGAGGCGACCATTGCCGTTGCCGCCTTGTAAGTCGCTGAGTGTAAATGTGCCCACTGACAGAGCAGGCGCCTGTACTTTCACCGTTACAGTGGTTTCGTAAGTTTGGATGCTATTGAAAGTAATTTTTAAAGTAAAATTCACTGAATAGCCGTCAGCGATATCATCCGCAATTTGGAAGGCAAAAGCGGCTGATTTTTCAAGGTCCGTGCCTGCTTCGATGTCGCCAAAAATTTCCGTACCGTCGGTGATGGTCACATTCGGATCGGTAGTGGTCAGGGTCGCGGTGGTGGCGGTAGCGAGTTCTATGCCCACATTGGCTAGGTTCAAATTAAAATGGATGGCCTCACCAAAATCTGCTTTTTGGTTGTTGTTACCTGTCGCATCATCGAGTGTAATGGATTGATTCACAACGAATGCACCGGATGACGGCACTACTGTCACGTTGCCCTGATAGGGGATGTAGTTGAATTGTGTAGCCGTCACTACCAGATTGCCGACATCGGCAAGTGCCGAAAAACTAAGCGTTGCCGAGCCGTTTTCGATGACTCCGACGGCCAGTGTCTGCTCCCCTCCATAGAGGCTGACCAATGCACCTTCGACCGCTGAAGTGACCGTCAGACTGCTCTGTCCGATGAACGCGCCCGCTGTGTGCACGGCGACCAACGGTTGTGGCAAACGGGTGCGGGGCACAGTGCTGGGTTCCGCAAACGGGTTCCAGAAGTCGGCCATCAGTTCACCACCCTGTGCGTAAGCCGCAATCATTTTGGCGTTGCCGAATGCCAGCATACTGCCGATGGTGGGGGTGAGGGTCACACCGTCTGCATCAATGATCATCTGGTTCATGCCGTCCTGCCCTTCCATCGGTGGCGCCCAACTTTGGAAATCGCTGGAGAAAAAACCTGCGATTCCGCCCCAGGGCGTACCACTTGCGGGGTCGCCTGCCCGTTGCCAGGCTTCCCCCAGACAATCGCCAGCGGAGTTGTTGGTGAAATTTCCTGCGCAGCAGGCCACCGCGATGAGCACGGGAAATTTATGTTCATTTCGGAGATTGGCCACCGCTTCCACGTTGAAGTTGCCACTCACCAGTCCTTGTTCCCAGCCATGTCCACAGTAGTTGTAAAGGCTGACGCCGCGCCCGTTCATCAGTTGAAGGAGTTCGCTGTTGACAGGGTTGCCGGATTTATCAGCGCTTTCGTCGCCGGGTGTAGGAGAAATGCTGGCATGGTTGCCATCGTAGAATTCCCAATGTTTTTCATAGCCGTCGGCCAGTTGTTTGGTCTTCCAGTCGTTGGCTTGTTCGAAGTCGGCCTGGTTGTCATCGCCGATGCCCTGCCCTTCGTTGCTGGCTGACCACATGCCGGTGGCCCACCAGGCCGCCGTCTCATCAGCGACGGGACTTTTTTCGTATTCCAGGTTGCGATTGACCATGATGTTTACCTGTTCCACCGTGACGGCGTTGAACCGGCCCACCAGCACTTCGGGGAAGTGGTCGTCGCCATCCATATAACCGTAGCAGTTGTCGCAGGAGTAGGAACCGCCATTGCTGCGCATTTCAGGTATGAACGCCTGTTCGTCGCCCACCACCAGCAGGTAGGTAATGCTGCGGTCTGTATACTGCTGACGAACGAAACGATACACTTCGCTTGCTTCGGAAGAGCCGATTTCTGAAAGCGGCACTACCGTTGTCTCGATCCCCATTTGTCGTTTCCACGTCACAAGCGGCTGGATGGCTTCGACAAATTCGTCTTTCACGATAACAAGCATTTTTTCGGGTTCGAGGCCGCTGCGGGAGAATTTATCTGCGTAACTCTGCCACTGACCCCCATAATTGGCAAACAATTTTTGATACATCTGCCGGAACGTTCTGCTTTCAGCCCGTTTGCCTGGTACCCTTAATTCATTTACACCGGTTCCGCCAACATGGTGCACCCGAACGGTCAGGCTGGAATACACCCGCAGCACTTTCGTTACCGGATTGTACTGCACAGGCTGGAGCCAAAGGGCTTGTCCCCGCACATCGCGCATGATAAAAGGTTGTTGTAAATCAGCGAGTTGATTCGGGAAAAACGCATCCTGTGCATAGGCGCCGCTATATTCATAAGGGACTTTAGAAGGATCCACATTGCGTTTCAAATCCCCTTTCGAAGGGGCTACTTCCACCCCGGAAAAGTCTTCATATTCGCCGTTCAACACTTCTACTACCATGTTGCCGCTAGTCGGTATCATCAAGGTAGTGGCATATTTGGGCAGGTCGGGTGCACCGGCACGAAGCAGCGGAGTGCCGCCCTTTACTGACACCGCAATGGCCTGGCCGCGCGGCGTAGTGACAGTAGTCTGGGTGGTGCCAAGCAGGTCGAGGCGCAACACCGTTTCGGTGGCGGACTGGGACATGACTTGAAAACGGGTTTCGCCCGTGGCTTGGCCAACTACTGCTGTTATTGACAGGCAGTAGAGCAGGAATGCGATGATGTTTTTCATGCGTAAAGCAGCAGGTAGGTTGATTTGCGGCAACAAAATACGATGTAGTTGGATGTCAAGTAGAAAGGAAGGTGCTTTTTGGATAAATGGCGACGAAAAAGCTTGCTCTTGTACAAGTTATCAAGGCAGTTACCTTTGCATGCGAACCTTTTTCCCATTCCAACGCTGCCATGAAGTATTTGAGTTTCCTGCTTTTCTTCCTGATCGGCTCCATCGAAGCCATTTCCCAAACGCCTTCTACAGCTGATCTGAACACCGCCTGCGAGCGGCTGCTGCCCAAAGTGATCGAGTGGCGGCGCTACCTGCACCAACACCCTGAGCTCAGCAACCGGGAGATCAACACCGCTGCATATATAGAAAAACACCTGCGCAGCCTTGGTTTGGAAGTCAAAACCGGTATCGCCAAGACCGGCGTGGTCGGCATCTTGAAAGGCGCCTTGCCCGGTCCGGTGATCGGCTTGCGGGCGGACATGGATGCTCTGCCAGTGAAAGAGCGCGCCAACATTCCATTCGCCTCCAAGGCTAAAGGGGAATACAATGGCCAGGAAGTAGACGTTATGCACGCTTGTGGCCACGATTCGCATGTCGCTATGCTGATGGGCACGGCAGAGGTGCTGACGGGTATGAAAAGCCGCTTGAAAGGTACCGTGGTATTTATTTTCCAGCCCGCCGAAGAAGGGCCTCCGGGCGATGAAGAAGGGGGCGCGCCGCTGATGATCAAGGAAGGCGTGATGGATAACCCCAAAATCGAGGTCATTTTTGGCATTCACATCAGTTCGAAGATCGAAATCGGAAAAATCCGCTACAAAAGCGGCGCCTTCATGGCTTCCAGCGATTGGTTCACCATCCGGGTGAAAGGTAAACAAACACACGGCTCTCAGCCCTGGAGTGGTATTGACCCCATTGTGGTGGGCAGCCAGATCATCGGTGGGTTACAAACCATCGTCAGCCGCCAGGAAGAGTTGACCAAAGCTCCGGTGGTAATCACGGTCGGGCGGATCAACGGCGGAGTGCGCGAAAACATCATCCCGGAAGAGATCAGTTTTTCCGGCACCATCCGCACCCTCGATTCGGCCATGCAAAGCGACGTGCACCGCCGTATGCGCCGGACCGCAGTGAACATCGCCGAAGCATCCGGTGCGACGGCTGAAGTCACGATTACCACGAAAACCCTCGTCACTTTCAACACACCCGATCTGGTGAAAAAAATGTTGCCTTCGCTGGAAAAAGCCGCCGGGTCAGGGAATGTCGCAGAAATAGAATGGACCACTGGCGCAGAGGACTTTTCCTTTTTCGGCACGAAAGCCCCGGCGTTTTTCTTCAATGTGGGCGGCCGACCGAAAGAGATCAGCGAGAAAGATGCTTTCCCGCACCACACCCCCGATTTTTACATGGACGACAGCCGCTTGGATGTGGGGATGAAGGCGTTTTGTAATTTAGTGTTTGATTATAAGAAATAAGTCTTCTCATACCCGCTTCTTATACGTCCACATTGCCAGGGCATTCACCGTCGCTGCATAACCCAGCACTGTGTAAAAATTAGTTTTAATATCCTCAAAGTCGGCCCCTTTCAACAATACAAGGCGCATGAACTGCACAAAATAAGCCACCGGATTGATGCGATTGAGCGTCTGCGCCCAATCGGGCATACTTTCCACGGGCGTGAACAGTCCACACATCAGAATGAAAATGATGAGGAAAAACCAGGCAGTGAACATCGCCTGCTGCTGTGAATCGGCAAAGTTGGAGATCAAAAATCCAAGCCCCAGCATGCAGGGTGTGAAGGCTGCCGTGTAGCCGAACACCAGCCACAAGTTACCCAGCATCGGGATGTCGAACACCAGTTTGCCTACCGTTAGTCCGATGGTCATCATCACCAGCGAGAGCAGCCAGAATGGAAGCAGTTTGCCCAGAATGAACTGCCACTTCTGTATAGGCGTCACATTGAGTTGCTCGATGGTGCCGATTTCGCGTTCGCGCACGATGTTGAGCGCAGTGAGGAAGCAAATGATGAGCGCCACGATTTCACCCAGAATCCCCGGCACCATGAAGGTTTTGTAGTCCAGGCGCGGGTTGTACCAGTTGGAGTAGGTGACCTGGATATTGGACATTGGACTGAGGACTGGGGACGTTGGACTTGGGACGTTGGATTGTGTCGTCCCGTCCTGAGTCCCAAGTCCAATGTCCAACGTCCTCAGTCCCCAATCCAACATCTCAAAGTTGAAATCGCGGATGATATTTCCTGCATAGCCCATGCTGAGCCCGGCCTTGGTGGCGTTGATAGCATTGGCCGTGAGTGAAATGCTGGCCGTTCCTTCGCGAACGAGGGTTCGTTCGAATTGGGCTGGAATCTCCAGTATCAGGTCTACCCGGTCGTTTGCCATATCATTGTCGGCCTCATTGACCGAGAAGGTCGTATTTTTTACCTGAAAATAGCCTGACGCGCCAAACTTGGCAGTCAACTGCCGCGACGCGGGCGAGAGATCGTGATCCACCACTGAGAGGGCCAGGTTTTTGATCTCATAATTGGCTGCAAAGGACAACAGCAGCATCTGAATTACCGGCATGAACAGCAGCAACGGCAGCATGGTACGGTTGCGGAAGATTTGGAGGAACTCCTTTTGGACGAGGAAGAGGACGGTTCTCATAATCTGTCTTTAAAATTTTTCAAACTCAGCACCAGGAAAAACAACCCCATTCCTCCCAGCACCAACGTATGCTTCCACAATACCTCCAGCCCCACCCCCTTGATCATGATACCTTTCACAATGGGATTGAAATGGGTGGCCGGGATCAAGTTGCCAATGACCTGCAACGGCAACGGCATACTTTCTCTGGGAAAGATAAAACCCGACAGCAACATCGTCGGCATCATCAGGCCGAGTGCCGACATGAACATGGCAGTCATCTGATCCTTGGCCCGCGTGCTGATAAAAATGCCCAACGACAGGGCCACAAACATATACAGCACGCACTCTCCGGCCAGCAGCAGGATGGAGCCGCGCATCGGCATCCCGAACACGAAAATGCCGAGCAACACGATCACCAGGGCATTCAGCAGTGTCAACACCAGGTAAGGCGCCGTCTTGCCGAGAATGATCTGTATGGGTTTCAGCGGCGATACGAGCAGTACTTCCATCGTGCCCAGTTCTTTTTCCCGGGCGATGGTGATGCTGGTCATCATGGCCGACACCAGCATCAGGATGAGGGTCATCACGCCAGGAACGAAGTTGAAAACGCCTTTTTGTTCGGGGTTGTAGCGCATCCTCATTTGGGTAACGATGAACGGGGAACCAGGGACGATGCCACTCGCTTCCACTTTTTCCTGCTGATAATCAGCGATGATGGCGTTTGCATAGTTGATGAGCGTGGTAGCGGTGTTGGGGTCGGAGGCATCGCCGATCAACTGGACGTTGGACGTTGGATGTTGGACGTTGGAAGCGTCGTTCAGGCTTTCGGCAAAGTTGGGCGCGAATACGACCGCCATTTTGATCTTGCCGGTTCGGAAAGCCGCATCGAGTTCGGACGGTGAGTTCAGCGTTTTATCCAGCCGGAAGTAGCCGCTCGAAATGAGTTTGTTGGTCAGCGCAACACTCTCCGCATCCTTCGAAGGATCGAGCACAGCGATGGCGGCGTTTTTGATTTCGGTGCTGAGCACAAAACCAAACAGCAGCACCTGCACCACGGGCATCCCGAACAGGATAAGCAGCGTCCGCCGGTCGCGCAGGATGTGGCGGAATTCTTTTTTGATGAAAGCAGAGAAGCGATTCATACACATTTATCTTTGTAAAAACTTTTGAGCCATGATAGAAGCAGAAGCAGCAACGGTGCCCGGCACTTGAATGCCTCATCCTCTCGCCAACTTTCGAAACACTTCATCCATATCCTCTGCGCCAAAATGCGTTTTCATCGCCCTGGGCGTGTCGAGCGCTTCGATTTTTCCGTCCACCATGATGCTCACCCGGTCGCAGTATTCGGCTTCGTCCATATAATGCGTCGTCACCATCAGCGTCACACCTTCGGAGGCGGCTTCGTAGATCAGTTCCCAGAATTGGCGGCGGGTGAGCGGGTCCACGCCACTGGTCGGTTCGTCCAGAAAGACTACTTTCGGCCCGTGAAGCAGGGCGACGGAGAAGGCCAGTTTTTGCTTCCAGCCCAGCGGCAGCCCGCCGACCAGTTTGTCAGCCTCCTCCGTGAGTTGCAGTTTTTGGAGTAGCACAGCCGTTTTTGATTTGATGTCAGCCGTTTTCAGTCCGTAGATGCCGCCGAACAACCGGATGTTCTCCCGCACCGTCAGGTCTTCGTAGAGGCTGAACCGCTGGCTCATGTAGCCGATGCGCTTTTTCACCTGCTCCGGCTTTTTCCCTACGTCGAACCCCGCTACGCTGGCGGTACCTGAAGTAGGATTCAGCAGCCCGGTCAGCATTTTCAAAGCAGTTGTTTTGCCCGCGCCGTTGGCACCGAGGAAGCCAAAAATTTCACCCTCCCGCACATCGAACGTGATGGCGTTGACGGCGGTGAAGGAGCCGAAGGTGCGGGTGAGGTGGTCGGTGGAGATGATGGTGTTGGACATCTGTGGATTTGGTGAAGCTGTTGATTTGGGGATATTAGTTGTTGAGTTCCGGAAAAAACTTCTTGGCCCATACTGTCAGCCATTCCATACTTTTTTCGTGAAAATGTGACTTGTTTAACACCTCGTTTTTAGGAAAAAACAAGTGACAAAGTTGGTAGAGGTACATCCATTCTAGCATGGACAGAACTTTAAACTCCTTCAATCCAGTGTCTTCCACTCTAGGTAGGCGAAAACCAGAGTCAAACCAATGTGGAGCAATGGTTGCACTTGTGTTATTATCCATAAAAAACTGGATTTTTAGTCCATGATCACTGCAATCTTCGCAATTACGATAGCCGCTCATCTTAGTGCGCAGTAGCTGCATCAGATCGAAGCGAAAAGTTGAACGGGTATAGCCAAAATCTGCTTCGCTCCAATAGGGCGAAGGATACTGAATCCCGTGCAGCACCCTGAAAAGTCGCTCTGACTCGAAACGCTGCTCAAAAAATGAATCTCGAACATTTGCGCCTTGTCCTTTTTGTTTGGGCGGATGCTCCTTCCCACTGTACTTAAAATGCGTAGTGTATGTATCAAAAAAACTGTCGCGCAGTCTGTATTCCAGCATATAATTTGTAACACCACCGCCCCAGCTGTGCTGTATATCCAAGTTGATCTTTATCACAGTGATGCGATGCATAGACGAGTCAGATAAAACCCCGGGCTTCCAGCCAAAAGGTTTGAGATTATACCATCCTTGGGGCATCAGACATCGTTCCTTTTGTGCGAATACAGACGTGCCGGACAAAAACAAAAAAAGTAAAAGAAACTTCATTATGGATGTTTTCTATTTTTCATGTTCACTCCTTCGCTTCCGCCATTGGCCCATAGAATTGAGCATTCATAGAGCGAAACTGGCGCTTTACACATGTTCTACAGAAAAAGCGGCAACCCAAACAACACTGCACCCATCAAAAAAACCGCCGTCAGCAGATGTACCATCGGGTGCCGGATTTTTCTCAAAAAGACAAACTGCTCCAAAAACCGGCCCACCCATAACAAGGAGAAACCTGCCAAAACTACCCTGCCCAGTCGGGTTTCTATGAGGTCGTCGGGATAAAAAAGCAGAGGAAGGCCATGAACAAAAACAGGTAAATACATGATGTTCAATTTTTCATCAGTTCGATAAAACAGTCTTCTATGGTTGGCTCGGTAGGTTTGACTTCGATGTTGCGGTGGTTTTTTTCTGTTAGAAACCGCTCTACCAAACTTCCCGAAAGTTTTGAAGTTGCAGGAAGTTGCAACGCCTTTACATGCGCATATTCCCCAAATGCATAACAATCCGCCACCCCTTCCATCGTCCGTAAGTCCTTGATCAACTGGTACATATTACCAGACCGCACCGCAAACAGTGGCTGCCGGAATGCTGCAATAATGCCTTGCGGCGTGTCGAGCGCCATGATCTGGCCTTTCTGGATCAGGGCCACCCGGTCGCACAGTGCGGCTTCGTCCATGTAGGGGGTGCTGACCAGCATCGTGAGGCCGCCGTCGCGGAGTTGGCGGAGCATGTCCCAGAATTCCTTGCGGCTCACTGGGTCCACGCCGGTGCCCGGTTCGTCGAGCAGCAGCACTTCCGGCTTGTGGATCAGGGCGCAACAGAGCGCGAGTTTTTGTTTCATGCCGCCCGAAAGCGCACCAGCCCGGCGATTTTTGAACGGCTCGATCTGGACGTAGATTGGTGCGATGAGGTCATAGTTCTCTCGGATGCTCGTGCCGAATACCGAAGCAAAAAACTCCAGATTCTCTTCTACGGTCAGGTCCTGATAGAGCGAGAATCGGCCCGGCATGTAGCCGATGCGCTGTCGGAGTTGCTTGTAGTCTTTCACCACATCCAGTCCCGCAACCGTCGCTGAGCCCGCATCGGGCAGCAGCAGGGTGACGAGGATACGAAACAAGGTCGTTTTACCTGCACCATCGGGACCGATGAGTCCGAAGATCTCGCCCGCCTGCACCTCGAAACTGATGTCGCGCACGGCTTGTAAAGCGCCGTAGGATTTGGAGATGTTGTGTATTTGGATGGTGGCCATTTTTGAATGAATGAACAGGCTCCGCGAAAGGCTCAATCTGCATTTTAAAGCACAAGGCATTAAAAGCAAAGAAGATATCTACCCGCGTCGTAAGCCCAAATGAGTTTTTGGAATTATTGGGACTTTGATGTATTGATCATCACCTCCGCCGGCATCCCGATCTTCAGCAGTCCCTCCGGATTCGCCACACTGATCTTCACCGCATACACCAGGTTCACCCGCTCCTCCTTCGTCTGAATGACTTTAGGCGTAAACTCTGCCTTGGGGGAGATCCAGTGGATTTTGCCCGTAAATTCTTGTTGCTTGCCGTCGGCAGCGTCCACCAGCACCTTCACTTCCTGGCCTACTTTTATCGAACCCAGTTGATTGCCTGCGACGTAAGCGCGAAGCGTCATAGTAGCCAGATCAGCGACTTTATAAAGGGGCTTCCCGAAGCCTGTTATCTCGCCCGGTTCTGCATATTGTACCAGCACAGTGCCGTCCAACGGATTGATAATGTGGCATTTGTGGAGCTGGTCATCCAATTGCGCGATCTGTTTTTGGAGGGGCAGCACCTCTGCAAGCAAACCTCCTTTTTGCACGTCGAGCGTCGCATTGGAAGCCGTTTTTTGTTCCAGCAGCACGTCCATCTGGCGCTGGGCGGCTTCGATCTGCGCATTCAGATCGTCCAGTTGTTTGGGCGTAGCGGCATCACTTTTCAACAGGTTTTCAACCCGGCGCTTTTCGCGGTCGAGGGTAGCGAGTTGCTGCTTCACCGAAGCCACTTGTTTTTCAAATACTGCCAGTTGTGCTCCAATGGCCGGGCTTTTAGCCGCAACAGCACGGATACTGGCTTGCAGTTGTTCGCGCTTGAGCGCCAACTGCATGGAGTCAATTGTGCCAACCTGCTGACCTGCTTTCAAGGTCTGGCCTTCTTCGATGTTCAGGGTCAGAATTTGACCGGATGCTTCCGCGCTGACGATGCGTTCGTCCGCTTCAAAGTTGCCGTAAGCGTCTGCTTTGGGAGCTGCCTTTTGACAGGAAAAAAACAGTGCCGCGCCCAGCAGCGCATAAAATGGAAGTTGAAATTTCATTTTTTTATCTTTTTGAAAATCAAGGTTGTAGGATTGGTTGAGGTTGGAACGTGGATGAAGCGGATTTACAAACGCGGATTTTCGCAGATTTTGAAAATTCATTCTCAAAAATTGAGAATGATCGTCCATGGTCACCGAAACACGAAACACGAAACACGATTTCAACCTACTCTCCCACCTTTGCAACCCGCATCTCCCGGGCCTGTGCAGCCTGTACTTCGTGCATTTTGCGGGTCAACTGTGCCTGTGTAAGCAGGTTGGCTTGTGCGAGATAGTCCGTCATGGTCATCACGCCATTTTTTACCTGCGCATCTGCGCGGCGCATGATGTCCGTCTGAAGACCAAGGATGACATAGTCCTGAGCGAGTTGGGCGGTCCATTTAGCGGCATCCTGTTCATCTTTTAAATAGCTGGCTTCCAGGCGCTGATCAAAAAACTGCTGCTGTGCCTGTATGTTTTTCATTTGAATGTCCAGCACCTGCGCTTCCCGCCCTTTATTGCCCCAATCAATCGGCATCCAGACTGCCCGCAGCCCGATAAGTGCAAACGGTTTGAAGCCGGTCTCAAAAAAGTTAAAGGGGTTGGGCCGCCCCATACCGCCTTGTGCGAATGCTTCGACCCGGGGCTGGGCGCGCAGGGCGAGCGCTTCTTTGTTGAGCTGGAGGGTGCGCTGCTGAAGCGAAAACAGGGCGTATTCGGGGCGCCCTGTACCGATGGGTTCAGCCACAACAGGTTGATTTTTTACGGCTAATACCGGTACCACTTTCTGCCCCACCCATTTTTCCAGTATCTCCAGCACTATCTGCTTGTCGGCTTGTGTTGCAGCGATCTGTTGCTCGGTCCTCAGGATCTGGATGCGCACCTGGTCGGCGCTCGTGCGCAAGGCCGCACCTTCTGCGACCGTAGCGTCGGCTTGCCTCAGGCGGGTCTGCAAGTCCTGTTTCGATAAGGCCAAAACCGCTTCGCTTTCCTGCAAGAGCAGTACCCTGAAATACAGGTCGGTCACGATTTCGCGCAGCGGATAAACATCCACGTCCACCTGTGCGGCGGCGAGGTCGCGTTCCAGGTCGCGCTGCTGGCGCAGGTAGCGGTCGGAGCCGCCGTCCCAGATGCGCTGCGCCACATCCACGGAGAGTTTGTACTGGTCTTTGGGGACTTCCGGTACTTTAAAAAGCGGGCTTTCGATGGGCAATCCAAACACGTCGCTTTGCCAGGTAGCCTGTGCGCCAACCTGAATGCGGGGTAGCGAGTTGCTGTGCAAATTTCTGATTTGCAATGCGTTGACGCTTTCTGCATACAGTTTTTTCTGTTGCAATACGCTGTTTTTCACCGCGAGTTCGCGGCATTGCTGTACGGTGAGGGTGTCGCCGGCATAACCGGTAAAAGGCAGGACTAACAGAGCGAGGCTGGTGAAAAAAGCGGTTTTCATGCGTTGAAAAATTAGTTGGCAGGTTGTTGTTTAACGATGATGCTCAAGCGGGAGGGCGTAATGAGGCCAGCACGAACTCGGTCACCTGTACTTTCCGCTCTTCCATGAAGTTCTTTATCTCATCGGGGGCCATACCCAATAAAATCCGGATCATCGGTTTGCCGACAAAGGGGAAAACGCACATGGCAATGATATTGACGAGCAGGTGCTGGGGCTGGATGGGGCGGATGCGCCCGGCAGCGATTTCGGCTTCTACTTGTTGCAAAAACACTTCCGGGCGAGGCAGGTCTTTGGGAAGGATATTGTCGAAAAAGCGGTCAGGATGCTTGTTGATCTCCGTGATGATAAAGAGCGGAATGAACGTGTTGCGGCTGATCACGCTGATATAAAAATCAATGAACCTTCGAATCTTGTCTTCCAGGGGTAGGTCATTTTCGATGATCTGGCGCACTGTCGGCACTGCCCGGCTCAGGATCGCCCGCGCCACTGATTCGTACAGTTTTTCCTTCGAGCGATAGTAGTAGTGCAGCAGTGCCTTGTTGATGCCGGCCCGGTCGGCGATCTCCTGCATCTTCGCGCCGTCCATGCCTTTTTGCACAAACACTTCGTGCGCTGCATCAAATATCTTTTGTTCGGTGCTGTCAGCCTGATCCTGATCTTCCTTCTTTGCCATATAGTTTAACCGTTTGGTTAAATATGGCGCAAAAGTGAAGGATGTTTTTCAATCTGTCAAGTGTTTTGACTAAAAAGTTTAACCAGGTGGTTAATTTTTTTGCAACTGGCTGGTACAGCCGCAGAGCGGCGAAAGATTTGTAGCGTTTATCAGGTATATGTTTGGAGGTGCAGCGCACCGAAAGGTGTAGGCTCGGTGCGCTGCACCTTCTGAAGATTATTTGCGCCAAACCCTAAAAACTTTAGTCCGTTTTTATCCAAATCAAAACTTCTTGACGGGTTGATAATCATCATCTTCGTACTTTGTTTCCTGAAAAACACCTTACCGTTTTATCATGAGACTTTACGACATCTTCGCCAGCATTGCGCTCGGGCTGTTGCCTGGATTAGGAATTGCCCAAACATTTAGTGCTGTTCCCGGTCCCCTACTCGTGCAGGAAGTTGCCTTCAACCAGGCCAATGAATGTTACATCCATTTAAACAATCCCTCCGGCGCGCCCCTGCAACTGCGCTGGCGCCGGCTCGAAATGAATCTTCCGCACGACTGGAATGTGGACCTCTGCGACTACGGTCTTTGTTATGCCGGTATCCCGTCTAACGGCACCATGAACCCCATCCAAGATACGGTGGAGGCTTACCTCAAACTGATCGTACAACCCAACAACTCCGCTGGCACCGGCTGGCTCTGGTTTCGCGCCTACGAACTCGGCAACGACTCCAATTTTGTAGATGTGTATTTCAGCCTGCACACGCCCGGCACTTCCGGGGTCACAGCACCGGATAGAGCGGTGGATGTCCGGGTTTTCCCAAATCCTGCCAGCGACGCTTTTTTTCTGGAAAATAAAATGGAGTATCAGACCCCTGCCCCGGCTCGCATCCTGAACGCGATGGGAATCGTCCTGTGGGAACAAACCATTGCTGCTGAACAAACTGTACGGGTGGAAGCTGCGGGTTGGGCGAGGGGCGTGTATTTTGTGGAAATTGCGGGCGAGGTAAAACGGTTGTTCCTGCATTGAATTTCACCCAAACTTTTTGTACAGCCTGCGCTATCCGGATGTTACTTTTTCGGGAAACCTCGTTTGAACCCTGAAAAATTGTCTGGCAGGGGCTTACCTTGCCGCTCAATTCAGAACATTCAACATTCAATTCAAAATTTTTCATCACAAAAATTCTGAACCAACCATGGCAGTTAAAGACAAGTATCAAAGCGTATTGAGCCTCGGAGAAAAACTCGGTGTGCAAAACGGTAAAGTGGAAGAAGAAAACGGCGTCCTTCGTATGTGGGGCACTGTTCAGAACGTCTACGAAAAAGATCAACTCTGGGACGCGATCAAAACCGCTGGCGGTGCGAGCCCCACCGACCTCGTGGCGGACATTCAAGTTGCCAATCCCGGCGTGTACGCTACACATACCGTAGAAAAAGGTGAGAGCCTGAGCAAAATTGCCAAGCACTACTACGACGATATGATGAAGTACAAGCAGATTTTCGAGGCGAATCGGAACGTTCTGGACAACCCTGATCAGATCGAAGTAGGCCAGGTGCTGACGATCCCGAATCCGTAATTTTGCCCTGACTTTGAGGTGCAGGTATTTCGCACAAAACCCCCGCAAGCACTACAATGCTGCGGGGGTTTTTTTTGGAACGGTGGAATAAATCTCCACTTTCTCTATCTTCGGTGTAAACAAATGCATGATGCCCCAGGCCAGCAAATAAGCGCAACCGCAAAACACAAAAAGCAGGTTGTACCCGGCGGTTGTGTTCCCCAGCAGTTTGTAATGATCCAGCATCCGGCCCACCAATAAGGGAAACAAAATGCCACCCACCGCACCAGCCAGACAAATCCAATAGCGCCTGCGCATCCTGCCGGATGCCGCCGCACAGGAATGGCCGTTCAGACTGACCGTATCACCTTTCGGCAAATCGCTGAGTGCGACGGCCGGGTGTATTTGCAGGATCTTCTGACTCATGGCTGTGCTTCAATTTCAGTGGCTGTGGCAAATTTCTGCAAAACAGGGCTGGCTCCTTTTTCCAGGATTTCTTTCAAAAACAAGGTGACCTGCTCTGCAAAACCTGGGAGTACAGCGAGATTTTTACCCCAAAACTCAGCATCAGCCAATATCGCTGCGGGCAAGGCGTCGGCTGAATACGTCGCCCATTTTTCATAAAAATAAGCGGCGTGATCGTCCTGCACCGGATAAACGGGCTGCCGGTAAAACGCCAAAAATGCTGCGAAACCGAGGGCAAAATGAGCGGATATAGCACCACCTTTCCGGTAGTGTTCGAGCAGCACGGGAATGTTGCGCATCCGCATTTTGGAAGAAAATTGCACCGTGATGCTCAGCCATTTATGCTCCACAGAAGGATTTCGGAAGCGGTCCAGCACCTGCGGCCCGAAACGGTCGGCATCGCCTGCGGGCAAATTATAAGGAATGGCCGGAGCGATTTCTTCCAGCATCAAGCCTTCAAAAAAGGCTGCCATCGCCGGGTCTTGCATGGCCCCACAGACGGTCGTAAAACCGGCCAGATGCGCCAGTCCGCAACTGAGCGTATGGGTGCCGTTGAGCAGGCGGAGTTTCAGTTCGCGGAAGCGCCCGATGAATCACGCGAAGGCGAGGGCGAGGGCTAAAATAATTGCGTGGCGGAGTTTCAGTTCGCGGAAGCGCCCGATGAATCTTCGGTATAACCCTGTTCTTTTTGCAGTTCGGCAGCCATTTCAGGGCCGGGTTTGCCGGGCACGATCCGGTCCACCAGCGAATTGCAAAAAGTACAGGAGTTTTCGAGCCATTCGAGGAAACCGTATTCAAGGCGGTTGAGGTGGGCGAGTTCGAGGACAATGGATTCCAGTTCCGCACCATTAGGAACGCGGCACCAATTCGGTCGGTACAATGACCAGGCCTTTACCAGGATCGCCGATAGCACCCGGCTGATCGCGCTGTAAATAATATTTTCCGAAACAGCCTGACCGTTTTCGATGCCCTGCACGCACAGCGTATAGAGGTTGTCTTGCCGGTCAAAAACACCTGAGTCGCCGGCATCGGTGGATTTGATCACTGCGATGCGCCCGTTGAATATGCCCTGGCGGTTGGCGAGGTCAATCAAATAGTCGGGCAGGCTGCGGAGCAGAACGCCGGCTCCAAACTGAAGCACTTTTTCCGGCAGGACAAGCAGCGCCGATTCGGGTTTGCCGACCAACAGTTTTTTAGATAAATGATTCACAGTCAATCAAATCTTCACGGCCTGACGGGCCAGGAATTTCCAACCACTTTTTTGCTTTTCCCAAACCAGCAGGATGGCCAGATGAATCGAATCTGGGCCTTTGGTAGCAGCCATGCGCTCCGACCAAGGTTGGGCGGAGCGGCTTTGAGCCACCATGGCCCAGGGAATGACGAGCAGGTATATTTTTGATGCGATGTCCATGTTCAAGTTTTTAGGGACTAAGGCAATTCCACACCCCCTTCTTCCTTCAACCGCGTATCCGCCAACTCCATCGCATGCTCAAAAAACAGGTTCACTGCTTTTGTAAATTTGAACTGGGTTTGCTGCGTATTGGTGAACTCTACGACTTTGCGTTTGGACCATTCGTTGAGCAATTTGTAGATGCCACCTTCGGTCAAAATATGCTCTACCAATTCTTTTTTGCTTGACTTCTCCAGGATAGATTTGATTTCTTCCACTTGAAATTTTCTCAACTCAAACTCCTCCTTGAAGTCGCGACCACTGATGCTGAGTTCGCGGCAGAGCACCGCAAGGAAGATCAGGAAATTGCGGCTGTCCTTTTCCGTGACTTCATCTGAAGACAAAAAAATATAGCCTTCGCTGCGCAGGTGCAGATCGAAGCCAAAAGTGGCCTTGAAAAAGTCGCGGTAAAACGGCTCGTTTTGTTCCACCACGGCGTAATGAGGCTGGGTGTACAGGATGAACTGCCCGTTGGTGAGCGCGTTCACGATGTCGCGGTGTTCAGGCGGGTAAGTGTGCATGGTCGTAAAGTTTTATTTGGGGAAGGGAGAGCGTAGCATCTTCCAGGTCTAGGTCGAAACGTTGCGAATTTTCTAAAAAATCTGCTTCGAACTCGGTGTCCAACAGCAGTTTGGAAACAGAGAAAAATTTGTGGAGCGTCACATGCGGCGTTTCGGCTTTTAAAAAGTCATAACACCATCCATAGAAATTTTCCACTGGAAGGCTGGCTTTGAGGCGGTTTTTAAAGTGATTGGTATCTGGCACCCAGTCGTCATCGGCTTCCACCATCTCTTCCACAAACCGCTCCGGCTCGATGAAAAAATTATCGAGCAACATTTCCGCCCGCACTTTCCAATCGGTCGAATAAACCTTTCGGTTGCGGCGGCTCAGTAATCCGTAAAAAGGCACTTCCGGCTCCTGATTTTGTCGGACGGATTCGAGCAAGCGGTAAAATCCCGCCATGATTTTGGAGGAGGTGCGGATGCGTTCCAGCATCGGCATCAGCTCGCGCACGATCTGGTTGCTGAGCCGGGTCAGTTCCTCGCTCACGCGCAGGGCTTCGCCGTACAGGTGGCGAAACAAACGGGCGAGTTCCGGATCGGTTTCAAAAAGACTCTTGTGGTGCGCGTACGTGTTGATGCGGTGCAACTGCGCCACAACAGCATCCGGTGAGTTGGCTTGCAACACCTGCGTGAGCGGATGGATGAATGAATCAAGCCACCGACTAGCGGTGGCGATGCGCGCTGGCAAACTCGACTCGTGCTCGCCGCTGGCTTTGAGCGCCTCCGTATCGCGAAGCAATTGGTGGGTCTGGGTATCTATTTCAGTCAGGAAATCATCCAACTGATTCTGCAAACTGGTGATGTGGTCGGGCAGTTTTGCAGCATCCAGTTCTTGCTGCAAATCGTTGAACTGCGCCCGAATCGCTTCCGCATGAAATTTGAACCGATCCGGCAGGTTGAGCGCGGCCGATTCAAAGATGAACTCCAAAAAGTCGGTGTACTGCTTGCGCAGTTTATAGTCGTGCGTAGGCTGTTGCTTCACCAGCCTGAGCCGCAGCAGATCGCCTAAGTCAAGGTCGTTTTCAAGGCGGATTTTCTCAAAAACAGCCTGTTCCAGCACATAGCCCTGTCGGCGACCAGCCTCGAAAAGCAGCCGCAGCCCTTGCAGGTTTTTGGACATGAACCGCAGAATTTCGTCGGGTGTAACAGGTCGGTACATGGTAGTTTTTAGATAAAAAAGGCTTGTTGTTCCAAAAATTTGCCTGTTCGCAGGAGTCGTTCCCGAATGGAGACAACTAATGGATGCTGGCTTTCGCTGACGCGGCGGGTAGCAAACTGCTCACCGTTGTCCCGTTTTTTGAGCGGCTTGGCGTACTTGTTCCACAGCACTTCATACTGCTCCGGACAATAAAACTGCGCTTCGGAGAACACTTCCTGTACGCGCAAAAACTCGTCCAGGCCTACAAAGTCATAGTCCGAAAACACCAGCATCTCGCGACACCCGATCTTTTGCAGCCACTCCTTTCCGACGCGTCCGTAGGTGTGCAAGAGCACACAATCTTTACCAACTACTTTTTCGGCTTGCCGGAAGCAGTCGAGATTTTCCACGAGACAGATGCGGTCGGCTCGCAATTCGCCCAGCACCACGGCGAACAGCCCGAACTGTCGGGTCATTTCATCCAAATCCACTTCGTAGCCGTTAATACTGACCGTGTTCCAGCCGCGCAGCAAGCATACTCCCTGGCTGGTGCGGGCACGCGCTTTAGAGTCGCCGAACGCCCGCACATTGTCCACCGCCGAGCCGTCTTCCTCGGATTCGCCGGGGAATTTTTGATAAAAAACCGTTCTAAGTGCCTCGCGGTCTACCACCCGGTAGATCCGGTTGGGGCCGTGCTGCTCCAACGCGATAAACCCCGCTGACTGCCAGTTTTGCCAATCGTCGCTCTGACCGACCATCGCCGGGAGCACACTGAACGCAACTGTTTCAGACTCCAGTAATTTGAGCATAAACCGCTTAAAGACTGGGCTGCGCATTTTTGTAACGGGCTGTTTTGACATGACGTTCATCCAGCACGATGCCTTGTTTGTGGCGCGTGGAGGGTTTGATGGTGTAATATTTTTCAACCCCCTCAATATCGGTGGGGGCGGCGAAAATCGGGATGAAGTTGTTTTCGCGGCAAAAATGAATGACTTGAGAAATGTTTTTGGGGCCGATGCGCCCTAACTCATCAAAGTAGATGGCAATTTTGTTGTCAGGGCGCGGGTCAGCCAATTGGCGGATGACGGAGAGAAAAAGGAAAAGTTTGAGCACCGCGTCAGTGCCTTGCGACTCCACCTGCTTGGCGAGGCTGACCGTTTTTTTGCGGTCGTCGTCCATTTCGATTTCCAGTTCGAGGTCAAATAACTGCTCAAAATGGATGGCGCGGTTTTCCTCAAACTTTTTACGCATCATGCTGATGCCTTCTTCGCTGGCCGCCGTGGTGCGCCACAGCGAGTCGCGCTCCACGTTGTGGATCAGGTCAAGTTCGCGCAGCAGTTCGGTGTTGTCGCGGGTGTGAATGGCTATTTTTCGGATGTTGGAGACCGGGTATTTGGAGAGGGTTTGGCTGAATTTCTGGACGTACGCTTTGAAGTTGGCGTACTCCAGGCGGAAGGTTTTGACCGGGTTGACAAAGTTATCGAAAGCCAATTCGAACAGCCCGTCGAGGTTTTTTTGTTGGTCGGGCAGGGTATCCATTTCTTCCTGCACCTCGCTGACAAACTCGTTGATATCGTTGCTGTCTTTGCTGAGCCGGCGCAGCAACAAATTGAAGTTGCGATCGCGCTCTTCCCGGAGGCTGCTCATTTTGCTGTAACCCTCCCGGAAGTCGGGCATGAGTTCTTGCAGGGAACGAGTATCGGGCGGCGCATCGTCGGTTTTGAACACGTCGGTGCGATTTTGCAGCTCGCGGTACCAGTTTTCATAGTTGCTGAGGAGTTGGCGTTTTTCCCGGAGGTCTATATCCAATCGCTCCTTTTCGGCGCGTTTGACCGTTATTTCATGTTCTTTTTTGAAAATATCGTCCGACTTGGCTGTGATTTTGCCACTGAGTTCTTCGATTTTTTCCTGGGTTTCGCTGAGCAGCCGTTCGGTTGTGGGGCGTTGCCGCACTTTGTCAAAAAAAGCCTCTTTCTCCCTCAGTTGCCGTTCGGTGTCGCGCTTTTGCTGTTCTTTTTGCTGCTGCTGTGCAATGGCGTCCAGCAATGTTTCCTGCTCATCCAGTTCTGCTTTGGCGTGCGGCAACCGCGCTTTGAGGTCTTCCAGGGTTTCGAGCGGAGCGGGCGGGAGCGACGACACGTCAATCGCCCCGTCAAAAATGGTCAAGATCGAATCGGATTGGGTGACGGCGCGTTGAATGAGCGATTTGTCGAGGCTCAGCACCTGCGGGTGCAGATAAGCGGACAGTTGGCGGCGCAGGTCGGGGTCTTGCGCCAGATGGTGCTGCGCCAGGTGGTCAAAGCGGGCAATTTTACTTTTCAGCAGTTCTATTTCTTGCCCCAATCCCTTGATTTTCTGCTGCACCGATACCTCCGTCACCGTCGGGCGGTTGATTTGATTCAGGATGGTGGTCAGGTCGCTGAATTCGTTTTTGAGCCGCTGAATTTCGTTTTCAAGTTCCAGGTATCCAAGTTGGCCTTTTTGATGAAAAAAGGTATCATCTAAATCTTTTTGGAGGCTTTTTGCCTCCCGTTCCTGTTCTTCCCGCTCTCTTTCACGCAAAGCGCGGTCAGCAACCATCCGGTCTTTGTCCTTGCTTAAGGTGCTATCAATCTGCGTTTGTAAAGTGCGGATTTGGATGGCCAGCAACCCGTCGTCCTGGGTTTCATCGCGCAAGCTGGGGTAGGCCGTTTTGTAGGTTTCTAAAAAATTGACTTTCAGTGCTCCGCACCGTTCGCGAAACGCATTGAAGTTGTTGTTGAGCAGTTTGAAATTATTGAAATCGGCGGCTACCGCTTCCAAATTGCGGATTTTTCCGCGTTTGATTTCAAAGTCTTGCAACACCGTTTGGCTGCGGTCAGTGAACACCTCGAGCGAGGTTTCTTTGCGGTTGTCGGCTATCAGCAGCGCGTCTTTGAATGCTTCCTCATTGATGGCATCGGCCTTGATGAGGTGTTTGTACATTTTGGTGAAACTGTTGCTGCGGCTGTTGCCGGTGCGTTTCACTTTGTCGGTGACGATGACCACAGGCTTGTCACGCCGCTGTGTGCTGTAAATGCGCTGGTAAAGGTCTTCCCGACTGATTTTGGACTTGAAGGTGATGCCGCGTTTGGCCAGATTGCCGACCACCTCCTTGAATTTGAGTGGCTCGATGGTGTCGTGGTGCCGCTTGAAAAAAATCTCATCCTCGTAAGCGTGCTGGATGACGCAGTATTCCAGGTCATCTTTGTCGGCAGCCCGTTTGACGACGATGCAATAGTAGCCGTCTTTGACGATTTCAAACACGACGTAACTCTGCTCCACTGTTTTGAAATAGTGCTTGATGGTCTCGCTGGAAGAGTTGTCGCCAAATTTCCATTCCCGCTTATCGAGAATGTACAGGAAGTTGAGGCAATTGATGAGCGAACTCTTGCCCACGTTGTTTTCAGCGGCCAACTGAATACTTTCGGCATCACCGAGGTGGAGGTTGGCTTTGGCGTAGAGACTGGAGTTGATGACGACGATTCGGTTGAGCATATATGGGGCGAAAATAAAAAAGAGCGGGCCACATATTCAACTTTACGCCAAGAGGCCTGGAATCTTACTCAAACTCAATCCACAGTTTTTTGATCGCGCCATCTTTAAACTCGGCAAAAACAGGCACTTCCCCATCTCCTTGATCCGTCCCTACGAGTTGAAGCGTACACCGTTTGCACGATAAGTGTTAAATTGTGTGCAATATTAATAGTCAACTTATATTTTTGCACAAATTTTAACACATGGTAATCCGTCAAATTGCTGAATCTATTCGGGCTTTGATGTCCAAATTCCCGGTAATCTCCGTAACGGGCCCACGTCAAAGTGGCAAGACGACCCTTCTGCGCGGGATGTTCCCTACCTACCGCTATGTCAATTTTGAAGACCCTGACGCGCGGCTTTTTTTTGAGCAAGACCCACGCGGCTTTCTGCGTGAATACGATCGCTTTGTGATTTTTGATGAGGCTCAACGGGTGCCATCGCTTTTTTCATACCTGCAAGTAAAGGTGGACGAAGACAAAATTATGGGACAATTTATCCTCTCCGGCTCTCAAAACTTTTTGCTGCTCGAAAAAATTACCCAAAGTCTGGCAGGACGCGTTGCGATTTTCAGGCTACTGCCGTTTAGCCATGGGGAGCTGGAGGCACATTCACCATCGCTGAAATCTACAGAAGTAGAAACTGCTATTTGGCGTGGTGGTTATCCCGTGTTGTACGACCGGGATGCAGCACCGGGTTCTTACTTTCAAAGTTATCTGGAAACCTACGTGGAGCGAGATGTGCGAAGCGTGTTGAATATCAAAGACTTAAACTCCTTTCAAACTTTCTTGCGCTTGTGCGCGGGACGTGTAGGACAGCCGGTCAATTTTCAATCTTTGGCAATAGAAGCGGGGATTTCAGCTGCTACGGTCAAGAGCTGGGTTTCTATTTTAGAAGCCAGTTATGTCATTTTTCAACTTCCACCTTTTTTTGAAAACTTCAACAAGCGACTCATTAAGTCCCCCAAAATCTACTTTTACGACACAGGGTTGCTATGCTTTTTACTGGGTATCACAAATGCTGCCCAGATAGGCCAGCACTACAGCCGGGGCAGCCTTTTTGAAAACATGGTCATTGTGGAACTCATGAAAAATCGCTACAACCGACATCAAAGACCTGATTTTTATTTTTGGAAAGATAGCCACCACATGGAAGTGGACCTGGTTTCGCTGGAAGGTTTGGAGACCCAGTTGTTTGAGATGAAATACAGTTTTACCCCAAAGGCTGAGTTTTTCAAAGGTGTTCAATCATTCAGGAACCACGCGCCCGAACATCGCCGCGCCGGGAAAAATACGATTGTATTTGCAGGCGACGAAGGCCAGCGGAGGAGCGGAGCCGACATCGAATCGTGGCAGAATTTGGGGAGTCTTTGATCTATGAATGCTGATAGATACGTTGAGGTAATGACGTTTTTGTAAGAGTCTCACTCAAACTCAATCCACAGTTTTTTGATTGCGCCATCTTTAAACTCCGCAAAAACAGGCACTTCCCCATCTCCTTGATCCGTCCCCACAGCAACCGCCATCCCATCAAACCCCGTAGGAAATTTGCATTGCACATAGCCTTTGTTGATGACACCCTTGCTGACGGCGCTGTTGGAAAACTCACCGGTCTCATCGTAAGTTATCTATAAAAAACAAAACCTGCCCGTTTTCCCGGCCCATGCCCTACTTTTGCACAAATCCAGAACATTCCCGGAACCTGCATGGCACAGCGCAAACGCGGACAACTCAGCATGAATTTCGACAGTGAGCGATTCTCAAAAATCTTTGGGATATTCTGCCTCTTCTTGTCTTTTTACCTGTTTATCGCTTTCACCTCTTACTTTTTTACCTGGAAGAACGACCACGACATCGTGTTTCGATTCTCTTGGGATATCTTTTTTGGCGACGTGCCGGTGGACAACTGGCTCGGTCGGCTCGGCGCGTTTCTGTCCGACAGCGTGATTTACTGGGGCTTCGGCGTGGCTTCTTTCGGGTTTGTTTACCTGCTCTACAAGTACGGACTGGCCTTTATTCGCCGGGTGCCGATGGGCCACATGACCATGACGTTGCAGCGCACGGTCATTTTTATGGTCATCATTTCCATCGTGACGTCGTTTTTTTTCCAAAAAATGGAGTTCCCCTGGGGAGGGGTGTTCGGGCAGTCTATCAGCCTGTATGTCCAGAATTTTATCGGTGTGGTGGGTACGCTGGCACTGATGATTTTTGCGCTCGTCGCAACATTCGTATGGTCAAACAACCCGAGTCTCGAAGAATTTACCTGGCATAAACTCTGGGAAGAAACCCAGCAGGCGTGGCGCGATCTGCTTTCGGGCAATTTTGCCACTCGTCCGCCTACGCCTGTTTTCCGCACGAACACGCCAGCAGTTTCAAAAAAATCTGAAGGGGACATCCCGCAAACTGTCAACAACGCACAAGCAGCCGTTACTCCCAATCTGCGACCTTCCACTGACCTTCAAACTTCAGACGCTCCCGGTCAACTGGCATTGGACCTCAGCCAGCGCAGCGCGCTGTTTGCCGAGCCGCCCAAACCTGAACTGGTTCGCACTGCGCCGCTCCAGCCCGGCGGCAACAGCGATATGGAGATCATCGCCGCGCCCCCGCCGCCTTCCACGCCTGATGAAGCGGAAAGTTATAAAGCACCCGTCGCCCTTGTACAGGAAGACAATCCCAACCTGAGCGAGCCGTACGATCCGACGCTCGACCTTTCGCACTACGAATATCCGCACCTCCAACTGCTGGTGGAACACGACAACCAGGTGCTGGAAATTGACCGTGAGGAACTGGAAACCAACAAAAACCAGATTATCCAGACCCTCCTGTATTTCAAGATCGAGATCGAAAAAATACGCGCGACGATCGGCCCGACCGTGACGCTCTACGAGATCATCCCGGCGAAAGGTGTTCGGATCTCCAAGATCAAAAACCTGGAAGACGACATTGCGCTCAACCTTTCGGCACTCGGCATTCGGATCATCGCCCCCATCCCGGGCAAAGGCACGATCGGTATTGAGGTGCCGAACAAAAACCGCCAGATAGTAGGAATGCGGGAGGTGCTGATGAACGAACGGTTCAAACGCGCCAAGATGGATCTGCCCATCGCGCTGGGTAAAACCATTCAAAATGAGGTATTTGTGGCAGATTTGGCCAAAATGCCGCACTTGCTCATCGCAGGCGCCACGGGTCAGGGTAAGTCTGTCGGCATCAACGTGGTACTGATGTCGCTGCTTTATAAAAAGCACCCGTCGCAGGTCAAACTGATTTTGATTGACCCTAAAAAGGTGGAACTGTTCCCCTATGCCCACCTGGAAAATCACTTCCTCGGCTTCCTGCCCGACCAATTGGAGCCGATCGTGACGGACACGACGAAGGTGGTGCACACGCTGAATTCGCTCATCATCGAGATGGAAACGCGCTACGACCTGCTCAAAAAAGCGGAGGTGCGCAACATCACGGAGTACAACGACAAGTTCGTGGGCCGACGGCTCAACCCGAATAAAGGCCACCGTTTCCTGCCCTATATCGTGCTGATCATTGATGAGTTTGCCGACCTCATCATGACGGCCGGCAAGGAGATCGAATTGCCGATTGGCCGTCTGGCACAGTTGGCGCGGGCCGTGGGCATTCACCTGATCATCGCTACACAGCGCCCGTCTGTAAACATCATCACGGGTGTGATCAAAGCCAACTTCCCGGCGCGGATCGCCTTCAAAGTAGCATCCAAAGTAGACTCCCGCACGATCCTTGACGCAGGCGGCGCGGAACAACTTACAGGCCGGGGCGACATGCTGCTGTCCGTGGGTGGCGATATCATCCGCCTGCAATCGGCCTTCGTGGATACGCCGGAGGTGGAGCGGGTGATTGATTTTATTGCCAACCAGCAAGGCTTTCCGGAGCCATTTTTCCTCCCTGAATTCCACCCGGATGGCGAACAGGGCAGCGGTGGCGGCAATGGCAAGGCATTCAGTCTGTCCGAAATGGACGATATGCTGGAAGACGCCGGCCGGCTCGTGGTAGAAACGCAGCACGGCAGCACCAGCATGATCCAGCGCCGCATGAAACTCGGCTACAACCGCGCCGGGCGCATCATGGACCAACTGGAAGGACTGGGAATCGTCGGTCCGGCAGAAGGCTCGAAGCCGCGCGAAGTGCTGTTTTACAGCATGGACGAGTTGAACCGGTTTTTCACGGAGTTGAATACCAGGCGGCAGGCGCGGTAATAAGAAGAGAGGCCAATCTCATACGCGCAACTTATAAGTCGGCCTCTTCTGGAACCAATCATGGCACAGGAGAGCAGCGTTTAACATGGCGATGGGCGTCGTGGCTTTTGCCAAGCAAGAATGGACAACTTTCAAAAAAGTTGTCCATTCTGGAACCGATCATGGCACAGGAGAGCAGCGTTTAACATGGCGATGGGCGTCGTGGCTTTTGCCAAGCGAGAAGTGGCCAGCGCTTAAAACCTGGAAGGTATGGCAGGCGCGGTAACAGAAGTGCCGGGGCGATTCAAAGTCGCCCCGGCACTTTAATTTTTTTTACCACTGCGTCCGCAACGTCACAAACACATTCCGTCCCGGGCCATTGATGCCGGAAGCGAAAGCGCGGTACTGTACGTTGAGCAGATTATCCACACCTGCCTGTACGGTCAGGTATTTGAAAAAACGATAGCCGCCCCGCAGGTTCAAGGTCGTCCAGGCGGGCATCCCGTCGGCGGGTGCATATTGCAGGTTGTCTTCCCCTTCCAGGTTGTAGTCTTGCAGTTTTTTCTTGCCGTTGAACAGCACGAATGCCTCGGCGGTCGCCCGGCTGGTGTGCCAGCGGATACCGGCACGCCCGTACATCGGCGGAATGTGGTCAAGCGGCGTGTCGTCTCCTTCTTCCTGTTTGACCGTGCCTTTAGTGTAAGTCAACGAACCAAAAGCGGCAAGACTTTTTAATACATCTGCTTCCAGGCCCGTGGTAAAGCCATAGAGTTGAGCATTGCGCTTGTTCTGGCTGGCTTTTACCCGGCTTTGTACCCCGTCGTATAGAACCGAGTCTTGTCCGTTGAACTGAAACAGATCCGTCACAATCGCATCCCTGAAAGCGGTGACCCACCCCACGTTTTCCCAACGCAGGCGATCGGAGATGCGATAAGTTAGATTGAGGTCGAGGTTATAGGTTTTTTCCGGCTTTATGTCAGGATTGGGTACTACGACGCTGCCTTTTTGGGAATCAAAAACTTTGGTCAAATCATCCACATTCGGCATTCTGAAACCGGAGGAAGCGCTCATAGCGACCCGCCAGTTTTTCGAGCCATTCCATACTGCACCCAGGCTGCCGGATACGACCGGGCTGCTCTGCTCTACTTCATTGAAGGGGAAAGGGAAAAATGTTTTGTCGCGGAACGTTGCGCTGAGGCTGGAAAATCCGACCCGTACACCTTCGCTGAACGACCAAGCCTCGCTGGCGGATCGCCAGTTGTGCGTAGCATACACAGAAGCATTCATTGCCTGGCTGCCACCGTCGGGGTAACGGGTGCTTTGTGCGGTGACGGCTTGCGTGTTGACATTGAATCGTTGAGCCTTAGAAGTTACGTTGTTGTACTGACCATCCAGACCGATATGGAGCGACTGACGCCCCCAGTCGCGCTGGGCATTTGTGGTAAAACCAACAACCCCCACCTGCTCTGCCCGGTCTGTGCGATTGGGTGCGCCAAAGTTGCGGTTGTGGCGGCTTTCTTCGATGTCCTGGTAGCTCAGCGTCGTGCGAAGTCCCCGGTTGAACCATCCTAACGCCTCTATCGCCCAGGTATAAGCCACCATCAACCGATCTTGCGGGCCATAGTACCATTCGGAAGAAGCCAGTCCGCCGTTGGTGCCGGGATCAGTCAGGCGGTCGTAGCGCGGAATATCGGAAGAGGTGCTGTATTGAATGTTCAGGATATGGCGCACATTGTCCGTTGCCTGGTAGACAAACTTTTGCAGCAGGTCATACTGCTGATAGCCTGTGAATTTTTGGAGATAAGGGTCGCTGTTCCGCACCAATGAATCTTTTCCGTTGATCCGCTCTGCATAATTGTTGCGTATCCCGAAAAACGGCGCAGAGCCTTCTTTTTCGCCCATGCGCAAGTCGCCGAAGTCACTGTACGTAAACGAAGTAAACGATCCGAAACGGCGACCGGCGAGGCTGATATCCACGTGGCCGGTTTTTTCTTCATTGACAGAACCGTAGCGGGCGAATGCGCTTCCGGTGGTTTTGAAACCACCATTCGAAAGTATTGGATTTTTGGTAAAAAAACAGATCGCGCCGCCCAATGCGTCGGTCCCATACACTGTAGAGGCAGGGCCAAACAAAATTTCGGCACGGTCAAGCGAGGCATTGTCCATCGTGATGATATTCTGCAAGTGTCCGGCCCGATAAATGGCATTGTTCATCCGTACGCCGTCTACCACCATTAGCACCCGGCTGGCCTCGAAGCCGCGCAGCACAGGGCTGCCGCCGCCCTGCTGGCTTTTTTGCACAAATGCAGCACCTGAGTTCTGGATCAGGTCAGCGGTGCTTTGTGCATTCAGCCACTCGATCTGCGAGCGTTTGAGCACCGTCACCTGTTGTGCCACAGCGCTGCGGCTTTGGCTGACCCGCGAAGCAGAAATGACTGTTTCGATGAGCGAAACCGCTTCCTGCGTCGTATCCGCAGGCGCCGTTTGAGCAAGGGCGGTTGATTGAAAAACCAATAGAATATAGAAGAGGAAAAATATCTTTTTCATGAAAAGGAATGTGTAAGGAACTCGGCACCAATAACTTAGTCATTTTAGGTCAACCATTTTTTCATCAGACAACACTATTTTTCTGCGAATAGTGGGGCTATTTAAAGAAAAATAGCGGCCGTATGATGGAACAAAGGGTGGCATCAAA
>Ga0209181_10000853_pt1 | contig 55109 bp, 48 predicted proteins | sample MAT05_FD_187208 | JGI IMG/M metagenome (GOLD analysis project Ga0209181, IMG submission 187208) | Freshwater microbial communities from Lake Fryxell liftoff mats and glacier meltwater in Antarctica - MAT-05 (SPAdes) (version 2) | ecosystem: Environmental > Aquatic > Freshwater > Ice > Liftoff...
AGGCAGACGCGGCATCTGGATCGGTGATCAGCAGCGGCACGACCAGATTGGCTTTGACTTGAAACCGCTCCAGTAGCTGGATGTGGCAGTCGGTCAAACCCGCAGCGTGAATATCGGCGATCGCCCACGTTTTGCCCAACCGATAGTCGCCACCTAAATTTCCCTGAAAACAGGTATCTTCAATCTGGGTATGCAGGCTGTCTAGCCATTCCGGCAACACCGCTTCTGCCACAATTTGACCGCCCATATCGGGCGCAAATTGATAGATCACGACTCGATCGGCGCTCAGATATTGCCGCACCGCTGCCACACTGGTGTCAAGAATGGTTTGCAGCGTCAGCGCTTGACGAATGCGAAGGGCGATCGCGTTGAGTATTTGCTGCTGCTGCTCTTGCTGCTGGAGCCGTTGTTGGAGTTGAAGCTGCTCGATTGCGTGTTCAAGTGCCTTACAAAGTCCTTCAGCCGTCAGCTTGCCTTTGATCAAATAATCTTGAGCGCCCCGTTTCATTGCTTGAGTGGCGATCGTTGCATTTCCCTGCCCAGTCAACATCAAAATGGGGACACGCTGTTTTCCCGCACTCTGCATCAAAGCGAGACACTCCAGCCCATCCATATCGGGCAGCGAGTAATCCAGCAAAACGGCATCGGGGAGCAGGCGTTGATAAAGGTCTAACCCCACTGTCGCAGAGCCTGCTTCTAGCACCTGGTAGGCATGAGACGAACCGCGCTGCAAGTAGCGACAATACGTGGCTCGATCCTCAGGAGAATCGTCAATCAGCAAGACCGTGTATTGCTTCTCTGTTTGCATGGCAGTCCTACGGTTTACTGTTCTCTCGATCAGGCAGTGGAGTGGCTCTTAATCTATATACCGCGTGCACAAACTGAGGGCATTCGTAGTTTTACGGAGGCTGGGTTTGTCGGAGCCGATCGCGCCCCTTTTTTTCCGCTTTGTCAATGATGGGGATGCCAAAGATCGCGGTGACGATAGAGCGTGGCTTCACTCAGTCCATAGGTGATGAGCGCATCGAAGCGTTCGGTGGAGAGGGGTGCGATCGTCAACGCTCAGGCATCGACAGCGAGTAAGCTCATTCGCACTTGAAGGCGGGGAAGGTAAAGGAACGTGACAAGGTTTGAGCCGTCGCCACGATTAACTGACAAAAGTCCTGAAAGGCTGATGGCTCCGTTGCTGACCCGCCCGTGATTAAAAGCCGGACTAACGGTTTCAAACCCGTTGAAACGGGTTGAAAGACCCTTGCAGTCCTCTTGAGAGGACTTACTGCTGTTAGCCCGCACTTTCAGTGCAGGGCGGGGCAGGCGATCGCAGAAAGATTTGTCAGTCAACCAGGTCGTCACCACGATCGCCGATCGTGGTGATTAGCATCTAGCTAAATCACTACAAGCTACTGATTGACGATCGCCTGACAACTGACACCAATTTAAAGCATGACGGCTACAGAGCCAATCGCTGGGTAGGGGCGAGGCATTGCCTTGACCCGACAAGATGTGTCGCCTTTTCAGTTCAAATTGGTATGACTCTTATACCGATTTAAATCGATTTCACGACAGACCCGTCTGTAGGGACGTTACATGTAACGTCCCTACAGACGGATTTGCAGGATGGTGAACTTAAATTGGTATTACTTTAGGTGATGTGCGACTTTCGGGAGACATCTGCAAATGCTGCCCTCACCCTCACCCACCCCCAATGGGAGCTACCGTGTACACACAAGTCTAAGCTGACTTCGTTTGAGTCCTTTTCGCCCCCTCAATCCCCCTTTCTTGTAGCTTGCTTCCCGAAGGGTATGCCCGTCAGGGCTATATGCTGGGGGACTTTGAACGGTTTATACCAAAGCTCGCCATAAACGCTACAGATGCTCCCTCACCCTCATCCCTCTCCCACAGGAGAGGGACTTCAATCCGGCTCCCTTCGCCCTTGGGGAGAAGCGATTATCTTGAAAGTCAAGCTGGTGACGCCGGTTGAACAGCAGGCTGTGCGTCAGGTGGCTGGGGCGGCGGCCAGGCTGTGTCGGTTTTAAGCATGGCATTGAGCATCGTTAAGAGCTTGTGCATACAAGCAACCAGCGCCACTTTAGTGGGGTTGCCTCGGTCCAGTAAGCGCGGATAGAAGGCTTGAATGATTGGGTTATGGCGCACTGCTATCAAGGTTGCCATGTCCAACATCTGGCGCACCGCAGCGCGACCGCCCAAGATGGTACGTTTGCCTTGCCTCTGTCCACTATCGCGGTTGAGCGGTGCCACGCCAACGAGGGTACTGCTTTTGGCGGTCGAGCGCTGTCCGAGTGCTGGTAAGAGCGCCCGCAAGGTGGCTGCGACGATTTTGCCGCTGCCGGGAACACTTTGAAGTCGGGTGTGTTTGGCTGTCCAGGAGCGACACTGACTAATTTGGGCTTCGATCTGCGCGTCGAGTTGCTTAAGCCGCGCTCGCAACCAGTCTCGGTGCGCTTCAACATCAGCTTGGGCGGTGCTTCGTAAGCCCGACCAGCGGTTTTGTGCAGCCGTGAGCCTGTTCACGCGTTGCCGTCGCCGCGTGACTAAAGCTTGCAGTTCGGCTTGAGCTTCGCTGGCAAACGACCGTAGAGGCGGCTTCATCGCTTCGCCCAACCACGCCAACATGGCCGCATCCACCCGGTCAGTTTTGGCGAGCTGATGCACGGCTTTAGCAAAGCTTCGCGCTGTCTGCCTTGATGACAACGACTGGGGCAGCCAGCTTGGACAAGACCAAGGCGACTTGGCGCTCATAGCCACCCGTCGAAGCTAAAACAATTCGACCCACTGCCTCCGGCAAACTTAAAGGAGTGAGGCACGCTTGAATCCCACTGTCATCATGGCCCACTCGAAAGCTGGTGCCTTGTGGTCGCCAAGGCACATCCAACCAACGCTTACAGACATCAATGCCAATCCATTGTTCGCGTTGCTCCATCACACCCCCTGCCTTGGTGATGCTCAAAAAGTCAGCCGTTGACTCTACCTTGCGTCAGACGGGATCGGGTGTCCCAACCGATAGTGCGAGTTTGACTGCTGGAATCGAGCGATGACCCTAGCGTCTCCACAATGTCGAGCCTCCAAGGGCTTTCGGTCTATCTCTCTGTTCTCAAGATACAAGGGCTGGGGATGAGGGCAAGCTCTGTAGCCTTTGCTCATGGATTTGGTATTACCCGTGTTGCTTGAGTACCACAGGGCTATGGCGGATTTTATTTGTTTAGAAACATGACCCTTCGGAAACGCTTCGCCGACGACAGCCCAGCACCTCTCTACTGCGTCACACTGGCTGAAGCGTGTAGCGCTGCCAGAGCCGCTGGACTCATCTGCTCGTAAGGCTCAAAGGGTTGATGAATCCACGGATTGTCGGGCAGGTAGTCTACGTAATAATCCGGGGCAATGATGGAGCAGTTTTTATACCAAAGCACCGCTGTACGGACTTCCTCAACGTAATACCCGTAGCGGCGATCGAGCCAGACCAGCGTCTTCTTCAGCGTCACGCCAGAATCAACGAGATCATCTACCAGCAGCACATGACTTCCCAGGTTTGCAGTTGTCATCGATAAATCTCGCGAAATCGTGATTGAACCGCGCACCTGACCGCCAGGACCGCCATAGGAAGAGGTTGCCAGAATTGCCAGCGGGAGATCAAAAATGCGTGCCAGAATGTCACCGACTCTTAGCCCACCCTTGGCTAAACAAATAATCTGGTTAAATTTCCATTCCGACTGATGCACCTTGACGGCAAGCTGTTCAATTTTTTGATGATATTCTGACCAGGAGACGTATAAGTCTGACATGACGGCACGTAAGAGATGAACAGCAAGCGGTGAGAGACACGTTTTGAGTCCTGGGTTTTGAGCGAAAGGCACCAACCTAAAACCCATCACCCTAAGCGTGCGCCCAAAGCTGAAAAGAATAATACAACTGTTATTTAGATTTCTTGTATTCCACTATGCATGATTCCGCTCCACCCGTTCCGCCTGAATTGACGAAACTCAGCCTTGCTACCAAGTTAGCTTACGGGGCAGGTGATCTCGGACCAGCGATTACTGCCAATATTTTGGCGTTCTTCCTACTGTTCTTTTTTACGAATGTGGCGGGGCTTAACCCTGGGTTGGCGGGCAGCATTTTGCTCATTGGCAAGATTTGGGATGCTGTGAATGATCCGATCGTGGGTGTGTTGAGCGATCGCACTCACAATCGTAGTGGTCGTCGCTTGCCGTGGATGCTGTGGGGAGCCATTCCCTTTGGCGTATTCTATGTGTTGCAATGGCTTGTGCCCCGCTTTAGCGCTGATCCAGCGACGAACCAGTGGTGGCTGGTGGGCTATTACATTCTCGTTTCGATTTTGTTTAATACGGCATACACGGCTGTCAATCTTCCCTACACGGCGTTGACCCCCGAACTCACTCAGGATTATAACGAGCGCACCAGCCTGAATAGCTTTCGGTTTTTGTTTTCGATCGGGGGCAGCATCGCCTCGCTGCTGTTGGCACAGGTCATTTTTGCCGTGTTTAGGCCGACTACTGCGCCAGGCGGTAGCTGCAATGCTGGTGTCATGCAGTACACAGTGCTGGGCATTGTTTGTGCCGTCATTGCGATCGCCTCGCTGTATTGGTGCGTTTGGGGCGTTCGCAAGCAAGTCATGATTGCCGAGAACCGCCGACTTGAAACAGAAGCAACCGAAACCATACCGCTGCTGGAGCAACTACGCATTGCGTTGAGCAATCGACCATTTTTATATGTCATCGGCATTTATTTTTGCTCTTGGCTAGCCGTGCAAATTACCGCCTCGATCATTCCCTACTTTGTGGTCAACGTGATGCAGCGGGAGGATCAGTTCATTCCGGTGCTGCTAGCGGTGCAGGGCACCTCATTGGTCATGTTGTTTGTTTGGACAGAGGTCAGCAAGCGTGTGGGCAAAAAAGCGGTTTACTTTATGGGCATGGGGGTCTGGATTATTGCTCAAGCAGGGCTGTATTTCCTCAAACCAGGGCAACTTGGCTTGATGTATGTGCTAGCGATTATGGCAGGGTTTGGCGTGGCAACCGCGTACCTGATTCCCTGGTCAATGGTGCCCGATGTGGTCGAACTCGATGAATTGCAAACTGGGCAGCGACGAGAGGGCGTTTTTTACTCGTTTATGGTGCTGTTGCAAAAAGTGGGTCTAGCCGTTGGGCTGTTTGTGCTGGGTCAGGGGTTGGCGATCGCTGGCTTTAAAGAAACGGTGCCGTGCCAACCTGCGCCGGTGCAGCCGCCCGCCGCGATCGCAGCCATTCAACTGGCGATCGGACCTCTACCAACCCTGGTGCTATTGGTTGGATTGGTGCTGGCTTACTTCTACCCCATCACGCGGGAAGTCCATGCTGAGATTCTGCTGAAGCTGCAAGAACGGAAGCGGCAGCAGCGGCAGGGCGAATGAGGGTATCACCTTCGACTTTCAACAAAAGGATGAGGGCGAATGAGTTGCACATCGCGTTACATTGCCAAGCTGCCTAACCAGACGGAGTTACTGTCTTAGATGGCCTTATGTCTTGCAGCCGACTGTCAAGATGTTTCACCTGAGCTAAGCTTGACCACTATACTTATCTACAGAGATACCTGCAAACAGTAGAACGTTTCCAGGTTAGGGCTATAGATTCTCTACGTGAGTACATTATTGGAAAGCCCACGACTCATCCGCACTAGCTTTGATCGCCAAACGAAGCGCATTCAGCGCGATGTTTTGCGTATGGGTGCGCTGGTGGAAAGCTCTTTTTGGATGGCGCGTCAGGCGTTGTTCGATCGCGATTTAGATGCCCCCGGTAAGATTGCGATTCAGGACAAACAAATCGACAAACTCTATCGCCAGATTGAGCAAGACTGTGTGGGTTTAATCGCGCTCCAGGCTCCCGTTGCGCAAGACTTGCGTCTCCTCAGCGCCATGATGCAGCTTGTGCGCGATCTTGAGCGCATTGGCGATTACGCGGAAGATCTGGGGGAAATTGCCATTCGCCTGTTTCACTATCCAACGCCAGTTTACATCGGGCGAGTGCAGATGATGTGCGATCGCTGCCGCGCCATGCTGGCAATGAGTCTGGCTGCCCTTTCTGACCTGGATGCCGAGTCAGGGCTAGAAATTAAAATCAAAGACGACGCGGTAGATCTCGACTACGAAACCCTCTACGAGCTACTGGCACACCAGCGTGATGTTCCTGGTATCGTGGAGCCGATCGTGCTCATGATTCTTGTCATCCGCCACATGGAGCGCATGGCAGACCACGCTACAAATATTGGCAAACGCGTTGCGTACATTGTTACAGGGCAGCGGTAGGAAGGGAGAGGAGTGAGGAGTGAGGAGTGAGGGGAGAGGAGTAAGAAAGTTTTGAGTTTTGTTCAGGCTTTAGCTTTTAGCCTTTAGCCTTCTGTCTTTGTCCTACTTTCCTCGCCTCCTTCTGCCCCAGATACCAAACCAGTGCGGCAAAGAGCGCCGTCCCCGCCAGGTATTTGAGCAAGTCGGGCACCGCAGGATTGGGCGAAAAAAAGCCTTCGATGATGCCTGCGATCACCAGCATGGGAATGATGCCATACACCAGTTGGGTTGCCTGAGTGCCGTAAAGCTTGAACGCCTCCGATCGTCGATAAACGCCTGGAAATAGCAGTGCTCTGGCAAGTAGAAACCCTGCGCCACCCGCTAGAAAAATAGCAGGCAACTCCAGCGCACCATGAGGAAAGACAAAAGCCCAAAAGGGAAAGGCAAGGTTATTCTGACCCACTAACGCGCCCACGCTGCCAATGAGAACACCATTCAATAGCATCACAAAAGCTGTAAAGAGTCCGCCTGTCATGCCGCCCGCTACGGCTGCAAACGAGACTTTGATGTTGTTGATCATGATGTTGCTGGAGGCAAACGGTTCGATGCCGACGATCGATCCCATCCATAGCTCGCCGCGATCGCGCACCTGTTCAAGCATGGGTGCTGGCACCACCAGCGCTAAAAAGGTGGGGTCTCGCCATGCCAGCCACCACGACACCAACCCGGCTACGACAAATAAGCCTGTTGCTAGTGCGATGTACCCTCGCGACTGCTGCACTACTGCCGGAAAACCCCAGCGATAAAACAACCAGATTGCCTGCCATTCTTGACGACGCGACCCCTGGTAGATTTGAGAATAGCCACGGGTTGTTAGTGCTTGTAGGTCTTGAACAACCAGAGTGCCTACCTCGTTGGTACGGGCACGTGCCAGGTCTGCGGCTGCCGATCGATACAAACTGGCAAGCTGCCGCACTTCATTTGCATCCAGCGCTTTTAAGCCTCGCGTTTCTACTTTCTTAAGCAATGTATCCAGGTCTTTCCAACTGGACTGTCGCCGTGCCAGCCAGCGCTGTATGTTCATAATCTGTGATATTCCCGGAAATCAAGCAGATGTGGTTTAGAATCGCGTCAACGTCTACTGCTCAAACTAGCCAAAGTGTAGCTTATGGCTTTGCCCTCTGATCTTTCTACCTCCCCTCAAGCGCTGAGTGTTGGTAACGTGGTGAGCGCTGGGTTTCGGCTGTATGGTGCTCATGCCAAGCAATATTTGACGATCGCGCTCTTTGGGACGCTGTGGATGCTCCTGCCGTTCGTTGCCGTCATCGCCGTTGTTTTGTTTTTCGCGGCAGTGCAGAACTACTATGCCACGCTGGGTTTAATTATTCCTGCCCTGGTTGTTTTGTTCTGCTACGCGATCGCCAAGTATCTCGCAAACTCGGCGCTCATTGCACGGCTGGCCTTTGGTGAACTCACCAGTCAGCCCGAAGCGTTGAGCGATGCCCGCCGTTACATCAAGGCGCGACAGTGGAGCTTTTTGGGCGCAGCCTTTCTGATGAGTTTGATTTATACAGGCATCGCGCTGCTGTTTTATATTGCGTTGGCGATCGTCATCGCAGGGCTATTTGCTGGACTGGGCGGCTTTCAGTTTCTCCTGAATCCAACGCCTGAAGTACTCGCCTCCAATGGTGGCACAGTGGCGCTGCTTGTGCTGTTGGGACTAGCGCTCCTGTTGGTGTTTGTAACCTTCTTGTTCTGGCTTGGTGCTCGCTTTGTGTCGGCTGAAGTGCCGCTGGCAGTCGAGCCAGGAGTGACGGCAATGCAGACGATCGGTCGCGTGTGGTCGCTCACTAAAGGCAGTGCATGGCGGATTGCGCTCATTCTCTTTGTTACGAGCCTGGTAACGCTGCCGTTGCAACTATTGCTTCAGATTGTGGTTGGTAGCGTCGATGCGATCATTCGAGCGGCTGGCTTTTCGGTGGGATCGCCTACCTACACGGCGCTTTCCTTGTTAATTACGTATGTGTTAAGTTTTGCACTTTCGATTTTCATCGTCCCGCTATGGCAGGTGATTAAGGCAGTCATCTATTACGATCTACGCAGCCGACGCGAGGGGCTTGGGCTTCAGTTGCGCGATCGCGGTTCTCAACTGTGACGTGCCATGCGGTTCTTTAATCACGTTTCGCTGTCAACGCCTGAAAGTGTCGAGCTAGAGTTCACGCTGGCAGGCATTGGCAATCGCACGCTGGCGCTGGTGCTTGATTATTCAATTCTAGGAGCACTGCTGGTTGTCTTCTGGATTCTTTGGGGCATGTTCAGCCTGGGGTTACTGAGCTATCTCAACTCAGGCACGTTTAACTATGCCTCTGCTCCCATTTGGCTCCTGGCGATCGCGCTTTTGATTAACTTTTTCATCTTTGCAGGCTACTTCACGTTCTTTGAGGTGTTCTGGCAAGGACAGACCCCCGGCAAACGCTTTACCAAAATCCGCGTGATTCGCGATGATGGCAGACCGATTGGGTTGTCTCAAGCTGCCCTACGCTCTCTACTGCGACCGATCGATGATTTTTGCTTTATTGGTGTCTTCTTCATTCTGTTCGGCAAGCAAGAGAAACGATTGGGCGATTGGGCTGCCGGAACGCTGGTTATTCAAGAACAACGAGGCGATCGCAAAGCGACGTTGATGATTTCTGAGTCAGCCAAACAACTGGCGATCGAGCTACCCAAACTGGCAGCTTTAAACCAACTGCTGCCTGATGACTTTGCCGTTGTACGTACCTACCTGCAACGTCGATCGACAATGGATGCCAGAGCCAGAAACGATCTCAGCCTGAACCTGGCACGGCAACTCCGCACCCTCATTGGACTCGAAACCATCCCGCCCAACACCACCGCCGATCAGTTCCTTGAAGCTGTCTATGAGGCATACCAGCAGGAAGAGGGATGTCTGAGGGATAAGGGATGAGAGTTTTGAGCTGAGAGTTTTGAGCTGAGAGTTTTGAGTTGCTCTGCCTTCTGTCTCCTGCCTTCTGCTTCCCCCACTCCCCACTCCCTACTCCCCACTCCCCAACAATACGCTAGTGTAGAAGTTGGACTCTTGCCCCGATGCCTGTTGACATATTGTGTTGCCTTTTAGACATTCAAAGACTTCGTTTCTTTTAGCAGCGTGTCTCCTGTTGCCGTTAGCAAGCTGCGCCAACAGTTCTCTGGGCGAATCGTTGCAGAAATCATTTGCGGCTGACCCCAAGTTAGAAGCGAATGCCTCGCCTGAGCCATCGGTAACGCCTGCGATCGCGACTACTCCACAGCCGCAGCCTTCAGTGTTGGCGAGTGAGCCGCCTGAACCTACCTTGAGTCCATCTGTTACGACATTGCCTTCTGTCCCTCAACCTGAAATTGCAAGCATTCCTGATTTTTCAGACAGCACGGTGATTGGAGCGTCAGGGACTTCTGATGGTAGTGCGAGTCCGGTGACGACTGCTTCAGGCAATGCGAGTAACGGGCAGCCTCAGACGGTAGCGGTGCCGATCGCCTTTACTGACCTCAGCAAAGCGCCGAAAGAGCTACAGCAATACGTGACAGATTTGGCAAAGTTGGGTGTTCTGACTCCTACCACTGATGGCAACAAAGCGACTCAGAGCAAAGACAGCACTCTGTTTGCACCCAACAAGGTGATCGCACGTCGGGAGTACGTGCGCTGGTTAGTGACTGCAAACAATCGGTTGTATGCCAGCCAACCCGCCAAGCAGATCCGATTAAGCACAGATGCCGCTCAGCCTGCGTATCAGGACGTGCCCCGCAGCGATCCAGATTTTCCGGCAATTCAGGGGTTAGCGGAAGCAGGTCTGATTCCCAGTTCGCTATCGGGCGACAGCACCACTGTCACATTTCGTCCAGATGCACCTCTGACGCGCGAAAACCTGGTGCTGTGGAAAGTGCCTGCGGATACGCGCCAAGCGCTACCAACTGCCAGTCTGGATGCCGTTAAACAGACCTGGGGCTTTCAAGACGCGCCTCGCATTGACTCCAAAGCACTCCGAGCAGTGTTAGCCGATTTTCAAAACGGCGATTCGTCCAATATCCGGCGCGCGTTCGGCTACACAACGCTGTTTCAACCGAAAAAGTCTGTTACTCGCGCGGAAGCTGCCGCTGCACTCTGGTACTTCGGCTTCCAGGGCGACGGGCAATCGGCTCAGGAGGCGCTGAAGACGCTGAATGCTTCGCCGAGTGCGTCACCTTAGTGCGATCGCTCACAGATGCCAAAGGTTGATGAGAAGGGGTGATCGCTCCTCGCATCGGATAATGGAGGTTTCTTCAGAAATGCTCATTGCTGTAATGTGAGCATTCAGGCGATGAAGCACTAACATCGCTTAATAGGGAAGACTAAGCGGGTACGTCTAACACCCGACCATGAAGCAATTCAACGCCTTGCCGCCTATTGCCCAAATTGGTGGCGTGATTGGGTTTCTCATTGCTGTCTGGATTGGCGCTGTCATGCGCTCTAACCCTTCGGCTCCCGCCTCCGATATTGTGCCCAACGTTCCCACATGCGCTGAACGTGGTACGTGCAACTGCTCTGATTTCTCATCTCAAGAACTTGCCCAAATTGCACTCGAAGCCTACCCAGACGATCGTTCTGGACTCGACTGAGATCACGATGGTACAGCTTGCGAGTCGCTACCGTCTAACCCTTACGACAACGACCCCTGACGCAGTAAACTAAAAGCCTGACCAGGAAACTACTATGACGAACATTACAAGAGACGAATTTGAGACAGTCAAAGAGTTGCTGGGAAGTGCCGCACGGTATGCTGAGTCAGCACACCGGGGACTCGATCGACTGGAGATGATGCAGCAGCGAAGCCAGCTTCAAATCGACCAGTTAACGGTAAAAATGGATCAACTCGCTGACGCTGAAAAACGCACGGATCAACGGCTAGAGTCCTTCATACTTGAATCTCAGGAACTAACCAAAGCCCAAAACCGCACGGATCAGCGGCTAGAGTCCTTCATCTTTGAATCGCAGCGACTGATCGCTAAGCACTCTGAAAGCATTGAGCAGCTTAAAGGCATGACCGAGCGACTGGATGGAGTCTTGGCATACCTCATACGGAAAGAAGGTAGAGACGAGTAATAAGTCCAGTTTCCATCGCTAGATGCTTTAACGTCACTGCTGCAAGGTTGCGATCAACTTGGCGATGACTTCGTTTGTTTTCTCTGGGCTAAGTTTTCCTGCTTTGTAGGCAATCAAACGACAACATCACCCTTTACAAATGCTGCCATGCTTCATCCTCTTCAGGCGTTAACCACTCTTCCGCAAGGCTGGATTTAATCTCTTGCTGCTCTTGCTGAAGCTCTTTAGAACGAACGAACAGCAAGAAATCCAGTACTTCTTTTAAGGTGGAGCTGGGCGCTTTTTCGATCTCTTTTAGTAGTTGCTCTTTAATATTCATACTGTCCTATTGTGGTGGCGCGATCGCAGTCGATGTGAACAGGACAGAGGAAGCGCGATCGCCTAGACATCAAGCTGTCTTAACCTTCTCCAGCACCCACTCACGAATTAGGTCGGCGGAATCGATACCTTTTAATTTCGCCACTGCTTTAACGGCATCAATCTCTTGCGGCTGCAACCGAATCTGCACGATCGTTTCGCGCTCAAAGACGGGTTCTGTCACTTCCTCTAGCTGATCTTCAAACGCCGTCAGATCGTGAGTGTCCCAAAACCGTGCGAGTTCCTGAATAGAATCAATGCGAGGCAATTGTTGATTGGTCATCGCTTTCTCCACTGCTTGTAGCGTTGCTTTTCACTATCGGTCATCGGTCGAGAGGTCACTGGATAGCCATTGCCATCTGGAAACTGAATAACAACTGAGAAGAGATAGCGCCCAGCATACGTTTGACCCAACACGTAGTAAACCGGATTTTCGCCCTCAGACTTTGCTCGTAGAACGAGAGCAACCCCAAAACAGGCTTCTTCAAACTCTTTGGGAGTGACGCTGTGTTGTGCAATGTGGTCAACTCGATCCTGGTTCCAGATGAACGCATCAATCCTCATGCACTGATTATATCGAATGGGTGGATAGCAATACGTTGGAGCGTGGATGACACAGAGTGAGGATGCCGATGTAATGGAAAGCCGCAGCGTTTGGCGCTTGAGGATATGAATGTGGGGAAGTGAGTGGGCAATGCCTACCCTACCTGGCTGCTGACTCACGTTACGATAAAACGAGTACGATCCATCAGAAATCCAGAGCGATCATGGAACAAATTGCTACACTCCACATCGAAAAGCTCCCTGAAGGACTCTACCTTGCCACATCAGACGATATTCCAGGACTCGTTGCTCAGGGACGCACGATCGCAGAAACGCTAGAAGTCGCCCGTGATATTGCCAAAAAACTGCTAGAAGCTCGGCAAGAACGACAGACCCCTATTTCCCTAAACGAAATCGAAGCTGTCTTTGACTATCCTCTGATTGTGGGCATCTAATGGGACGGCTTGCTGGATTTAAATAGCGTCAGATTGTCAAACGATTAAAGCAACTGGGGTTCGTCTTTGATCGCCAAGCCGCCGGAAGCCATGAGATCTGGTACAACCCAGAAACAGATCAGTTTCAGACGGAGCGATCGCTCCAATAGTCAGGTTTACGTTGCAGATGCATAACTGCCAGAATCATGATTCCTTGAGGAACAATTTGATACACAACGCCATAGGGAAAGCTGGTGAGGCGACAACGGCGAGAATTTGCTGAAAGCGATGCCCATGCTTGCGGAAATTGCTCAATTCGATCGAGCGTTTGCTCAATTTCCTGGATAAATCGATTGCTCAAAGCCAAATCAATGCCGTCATAGTGGCAACGACATCAAAAAGTTCGCGTTTTGCCTCTGGATGAAATTCGCAAGCCACTAAACGTGCCGATTTCGTAATGCTTGAAATACTTGATCAGCAGGGATGGGTCTAACGCTACCTTGCTGCACGTCTTGAATACGCTGTTCAGCAACTTCTGCCCAGGCAGCATCAACAATGGCTTGGTCTGGAGCATCAAGACTCTTCAGCAGATGGTCAGCAAGCACGGCGCGCGCGTCAGGCGGCAAAGTGAGGGCAGCGCGAATAATGTCGTCAAAAGTGTTGATCATACAGTGTCTTGCTAGTACGTCCGCAAGCAGCGAAGTCTATCCTTCTCTATGATAATCTACAGCGTGATTGTGATGCCTCACCAATGGCAATATTCCAGGTTTCATCGCTATGTGGAGAGGGGAATGTATGACAGAAATTAGGGATATCGATGTCATAGAAAGCCGTAGCGTTTCGCGCTTTAGGGTGTAAAGGTGGCGGAATGAATGGGCAATGCCCACCCTTTTGGCATTCGAGAGCATGGATGGAGGAGTGAGTGGGCGGTGCCCACCCTAGCCACCCTTGATTGATCTAATTGAGTTCAGAGGGTTTTGCTCCACAGCGTTAACTTGCTTTAATGCCAGTATCGCTTCCCAGTCTTTAATCGTCTTCTCAGTCCACAGCCAATTCTTGTTAAGCGCCTCTGGTTCAAAGCTAACTGGGTCAGCGGCAAGCACTTGTTGACGGAGTTTAATTACTTGATTTTGAAGACTGGCTTGTTTGCTGCGTGGCTGATTGGCTGCCGCCTTTGCTTCTACTAAAGCCAATACAGCCAAGTTTGTCAGACTTTGTCGCGATAAAGATGGATTCTTTGTACTAAGTATTGCGTCCATAGGTTCTTTATTTTGCATTACTGATAACTTTGTACTAAGTATTGCGTCCATAGGTTCTTTATTTTGCATTACTGATAATATGTTTGACATCGCCTGATATATCTGACTAAGCTTCTGCCCCTGGAACCGTCTCAGATCGTAAGGACCTGGCTTACCTTGGGTGTAATAGGCGAAACTCAGTGCATTCTCGTACTCAAGACTTGTTTGTTGCTTGACGGCAGTTTCCCAATAGCGACGTGTATCATCATCAAGGCTGTAATTTTTACTTCCAGCCTTCATAGAAATTGACTGTAAGTACGGGGACTCAAGGCTTGTTTGTTGCTTGACGGCAGTTTCCCAATAGCGACGTGCATCATCAAGGCTGTAATCTTTACTTCCAGCCTTGATTGACTGCCATGCCAAGCGACCATAGAGAAAGTTAAGAGTTGGGTCGTTTACTTGACGGATCGGAACTGATGCCATTACGCTGGCTGCCTGGTTGAGTTCGCCACGATCGAGCAGCGTTTCGATCGCAGGTTGAGCCGCTTCAACATTACCCTGATTCAGTTTCTCTGTTGCCAGGGTTGCCACAACGCTCGTACTGGCGCGCTTTAAATCTTCTGGGGTATTCACTGCACTAGAGGCAGATTTAGACATGGAAGTTTGGGGCGTTTTTGGTAGCCCTTGGTCACGGAAAGCCCAGGTTCCTACAAGGATTGTGCTCCCAAGCAGACTCGCTCCAACCCACAGCAGCGGTTTGCGCTTTTCGTTCTGTGAAGGGCGATCGACGGTTCGCTGTACGGTTCCTCGCTTACTTGGTTGGGAAGCAGGAGCCTTTGATTTAGTGTGAGTTGGTTGCTTTAGCTCTGCAAGCTGCTTTTCTACCCGTTCTGTATCCTCATCTCTGAGTCCCAGAACTTGTTGAAATCGTTGCAACTCCTCACGTGTGCGATCGCCGAAAGGCTGCTGTAGAGCTTCACTAAAAACCTGCCCATAGTTTTCTAACTTCTGCTCATACTCTCGATATGGTCTGAGTACTTCTGACTCAATTGCCTCAGCTTCTTTAGTTGATAAGTTCAGTTGACGCTGCAATACGTCTAGAGTTCTGCGACCCACTAACGAAACGTCGCCCCTACTAGCGAACCGTTCTACTTCCTTACGGTATTTAAGTTTGGGGTCACCCAATGGCGCTTTCGTGAGTTGAATGGTGTAGCCTTCCTTCACCGCGTAAATTTCTGGCTTCATCGCGGGGGCAGCTTCCTGCACTTTGCGCTGGGCATACTCGTGCAGTTCATCTACAGTGATGTGCCCGTCGGTATCAACATCGGCGGCACCTGTGCGAATGCCCTCAACTAAAAAGCGAGTGTAAACCGATAATTCCTCGTTCGCTTGGGCAAAGGCATACTGGGTGGCAGTGGAAGCAGTTAACACGGCGCGACCTTCACCGCCGAGCTGTGCTTTCACATCCACTGAGGCATCGTCTTTGGCTGTCATACCTTGAGCAAAGGCACCGCTAAAGCAACAGTCCAGAATCACCACCTGTCGTCGAGATTTGGAACTGGACATGACATCGTGGACAAAGCTGGCAGCAACGGCGGTGGTTCGCAGGCGATGTTTCTCGGTGATACGGGTCGCCAGTGAGAATTTGCCAGTGTCGTCCTTGATGCCGTGACCAGAGAAGTAGAGTAAGACCAGATCATCCCTCTGCCGATCGCGAAACAGGGCATCGATCGCGTCTTCCATCTGCGGGCGATCGGGGTTTTCCAGCAACCGAACCTCATCAAACCCGCCCATTTCTGGATCGTCCAGTGCTATTTGTACCGCGTTGATATCTCTCAAGGCAGCAGGTAGCGGTGCAAGAGCAGCATCGGCAAATTCACTCACTCCAATTAGCAATGCCACTTTAACCATGCTGCGCTCTCAATGCCGCCACTGACTAAAATTACCGATGCTTTCAGAATAACCGCAAATGTTGTGGCTGGCTGTGACTTCGATGGGGTGAAGGGAGAGAGCGATCGCGCCGTAAACCGAAACGATCGCACTTGGAACGGGAACGTTTCTACTTCAAATGGGAACGTTCTCACTTCAAATGGGAGCGATCGCATTTCAAACAGGAATGTTCTCACTTGGAAACGGGAACGATCGCATTTCAAACAGGAACGTTCTCACTTCAAATGGGAGCGATCGCATTTCAAATAGGAACGATCGCACTTGGAAACGGGAACGATCGCATTTCAAACAGGAATGTTCTCGCTTCAAACAGGAACGATCGCACTTGAAACGAGAGCGATCGCACTTGAAACGGGAATGTTCTCACTTCAAATGGGAGCGAACGTGCTGTAAATAGAAATGATGCCGCTTCAAACAGGAATCTTCTCACCCAAAGCTTACGTATGGAGAGAAACCGGGTTTCTGGTCACTCTACATGCTTTAACGGTAGAGGCTTGCAAAGAAACCCGGTTTCTGAGCCGCCCGGTTTCTGAGTTAAAACTGTACTTTGAAGAGTTGAAAGAGTTCTCCGGGAAGCGTCTTGACGATTTTGCCGCCTGCTGAGTGGATGGCTTTCTGCCAGGCGGCGATCGGCTCTAAAAAGACTTCCGCGCCCAGGTACATTTCTAGAATTGCCCAGTTCTCAGCCAGGGGTGTTTCAGGGTCGAGCGCATCGAAGACAAACACGCCGCCAGGTTTCAGCACGCGTTTGGCTTCTGCCAGTACAGCCGCCCAGTAGTCGAGGGGATAGTAGCAACTGACACCTGTGGCGATCGCCAGGTCAAACTGTTTCGCCTCATAAGCCAACTGATGCGCGGCTCCCAACGACACGCCTTTGAACAGCTTTGAGTTAAGCTGCGGTCCACGTGCGTTCAGGATGTCGCGGGCAGCAGTACTAATCTCTTGCCCGTAGAACAGCGCTTCCCACTCGCGCCAGGGGTAAATCAAAAAGCTCACACCGCAGCCAATGTCTAGACAATGCTGGTTTTTCTTCGGCTGCGCGAGTTCCCAAAAGGGTGAGGTAAGTTTGGTTTGCAGTGAGCCAGAAGCCCGTTCTCGAAAAATGGGCATTGCTTCCACTTCTTCTGGCAGATCAAACGCTTCGCCCCGGTATTCGCGGTTGAAGCGCACCGCAACGGCTGGAATTTGACTTTGCCAGTCCTGCGGTGTATTCAGTTCGCTGAAGTAGCTTTCGTTAGAGAACGCCCCCTGAGACGCAGATTCTTGCTTTTTTGCCATACCCAGATTCGTTCCTCTAGCAAACTATGTGGAAGACCGTCAGTCCTGAGACCGCCGATTTCTTTGAGAAATCGGCGGTCTGAAGCTGATCAGAAAGCGGAGATCTTGCGCCCATCAACGCCCTGTCAACGCACGATTAAAGTTCTGGCGATAGGGCTTGTTGAAAATGAGCACGGGCCAAAGGAGCGCCAGGTAAACGCGACCACTGCTGAAATTGGTGCGTCTAAAGCCAGTCCAGAATTTCCAGATGCCAACGCCGTAGCCGATAAGTGCCAAGATGCCGATAATTTCCATGTATCGATCCTTTTAACTGACAAAACTGAACCTGGAATTAAACCTACAGTGGGAGCCACGACCGCTCCGGATACAGGGGTGTATTAGAACGTTCCAACGACTAAAAACCACCACAGGCGTAAGGTAGCGAACGAACCGTAACCTAAAAGTAGAGTAGCCTCAGCAGAGAAGCCTGACGCACTTCACGCCTTTGCCTAACGTTCCCAACCGATCCACTTGAAACTGGCGGGATGGCTCTCTACCCTGGTTCTATCCTAGCTTGCAGTATAGAGCGATCGTGCCAAACGTAGACATTAGCTGCTGTGAGCGGAGATTTTTCCGACTGCCCCCTCGTAAGGATGTTGGAATCATCGTTAACGTATGACACTAGAGAAGGGAGAAGGGAGAAGAGAGTGGGGAGTGGGGAGTGGGGAGTAGGGAGTGGGGAAGTTTTGAGTTTTGAGTTTTGAGTTTCGACTGACCACTGACTCCTGAACCTCAATCTTACTGATGCCCAATCTTACTAAAACTCATTTTAAAGACGACTGGAACAAAAGCAGGGTAGACCTTATGCGAGCAGTTTTGATGGCGGGAGGATCGGGAACGCGGCTTCGACCGCTGACGTGTGATCTGCCCAAGCCAATGGTTCCCGTGCTGAACCGCCCGATCGCCGAGCATATTCTGAATCTGCTGAAGCGCCATCGCATTACCGAAATTATTGCGACCTTACACTATCTGCCGGATGTCATGCGTGACTATTTCCAGGATGGCAGTGACTTTGGCGTGCAGATTACCTATGCCGTTGAAGAAGATCAGCCGCTTGGTACGGCAGGCTGCGTGAAGAATATTGCAGAGTTGCTCGATGATACGTTTCTGGTCGTGAGCGGTGACAGCATTACCGATTTTGACCTCAGCGCTGCCATTCGCTTTCACAAGCAGCGCCGATCGAAGGCAACGCTGATTTTAACGCGCGTACTGAATCCGATCGAGTTTGGTGTGGTGATTACAGATGGGGACGATCGCATTCGTCGCTTTCTCGAAAAGCCTTCTACCAGCGAAGTGTTCTCAGACACGGTGAACACGGGCACGTACATTCTTGAACCAGAGGTGCTGGATTATCTGCCGCCGAACCAGGAAGCAGATTTCTCGAAAGACCTCTTTCCGCTGCTGCTGGAAAAAAACGAGCCGATATATGGCTACATTGCCGAAGGCTACTGGTGCGATGTCGGGCATTTAGATACGTATCGCGATGCTCAATACGACGGTCTGGAACGGAAGGTGAAGCTGGATATTGCGTATGAGGAGCGATCGCCCGGTTTGTGGGTTGGACAGAACACGTACCTCGATCCCACCGCCAAAATTGAAGCGCCTGCGATGATTGGCAGCAACTGCCGCATTGGGGCACGAGTGCACATCGATGGGGGGACGGTGATTGGGGATAATGTGACGATCGGTGCGGATGCCGACCTTAAGCGTCCCATCATTCTCAACGGAGCCATTATTGGCGAAGAAGCCCATTTGCGAGCCTGTGTGATTGCACGCGGTACGAGAGTCGATCGCCGTGCTCATGTGCTGGAAGGTGCAGTGGTCGGTCCGCTGTCCACGATCGGTGAAGAAGCGCAGGTGAGTCCTGGTGTCCGCGTGTGGCCCAGCAAGCGGGTTGAATCGGGTGCCACGCTCAACATCAACCTGATTTGGGGACATGCCGCTTATCGCAATCTGTTTGGGCAGCGGGGGGTGTCCGGTTTAGCAAATATTGACATTACGCCAGAGTTTGCCGTAAAGCTGGGGGCTGCTTACGGTTCTACGCTGAAGCCTGGTGCCCATGTGTCTGTCTCGCGGGATCAACGCAGCATCTCGCGCATGGTGTCTCGATCGCTCATTGCTGGCTTGATGTCGGTAGGCGTAAACGTGCAAAACCTGGAAGCCACAGCCATTCCGTTAGCGCGTACCATTGTCCCCACGCTGTCGATCGCGGGCGGCATTCATGTGCGGATGCATCCCGATCGACCCGACCATATCTTGATTGAGTTCTTCGACTACAACGGCATCAACATTTCCAAAGCCCGCGAGAAGAAGATTGAAGGCGCGTACTTTAAAGAAGATTTTCGCCGTGCCCAAATCCAGGAAATTGGCAATGTCGTTTACGCGAATCAGATCGTTGAGATTTACAGCGCTTGTTTTGAAAAGCACCTGAACATCGAAGCCATTCGGCACAGTAGCTCCAAAGTAGTGATCGACTATGCCTACGCGGTGTCTGGTGCCGTGTTGCCTCAACTCCTCGCGAAATTTGGTTGCGATGCCGTCGTGCTGAACGCCAGCCTCAGCCACACCGCACCGAACCCTGCCGATCGCGAAGCCTTACTCAGCCAGTTGGGGCATGTGGTCGAAGCACTGAAAGCCAACTTTGGCGTACAGGTCTCTGCGAACGGCGAACAAATGATTTTGGTGGATGAAGCGGGTAGTGCGATTCGGGGCGAAGTCCTCACCGCGCTCATGGCAGATATGCTGCTGGTACACCATCCCAGAGGCACGATCGTGGTGCCCGTCAATGCCTCCAGCGCGGTGGAACAAATTGCCCACCGTCACGATGGCAGAGTGATTCGGACGAAGGCAAATCCTACGGCACTGATGGAAGCCTGTCATGCCAGTCCCAACGTGATCCTGGGCGGTAGTGGGGATATGGGCTTCATTTTTCCGCAGCTACACCCCGGCTTCGATGCCATGTTCTGTATTGCTAAGTTGATCGAAATGCTCACCCTTCAGGAGCGATCGCTGGGACAGATTCGCGCCGATCTGCCTCGCGTTTGCCATAAGACCTGTACCGTTCGCTGCCCCTGGACTGCCAAAGGAGCGTTAATGCGTCACTTGGTCGAAACCCATCCGATCGATAGCCTGGAGCTGGTCGATGGGGTGAAGATCTTTAACCACCAACACAACAGTTGGGTGCTCATTTTGCCCGATGCCGGAGAGCCAGTGGTGCATCTTTACGCCAACAGCAACGATCGCGGTTGGGTAGACGAAACCTTGCGCGAGTATCGCCTGCGGGTGCAAGAATTTGTAGACCAACACCAGGGTGCAGAAGCAGCCAAAGCGGAAAGCCAGTACTAAGATAGAGTATTAGTTTTTAGTTGTTAGTTTTTAGAGCAGGCAACCAACAACTAACAACCAGCAACTAACAACTTCTCTCAGGAACGTCCAATGAATAGCTGCATCTTAATGGCAGAAATCGTCCAGGCTCCCGAACTGCGCTACACGTCAGATACGCAAACACCGATCGCCGAAATGTTCGTCGAGTTTCCCGGTTTGCGTGCCGAAGATCCTCCCTCGCGGCTCAAAGTGGTGGGTTGGGGAAATCTGGCGCAGGAAATCCAGGAGCGCTTTCACCAGGGCGATCGTGTGGTGATTGAAGGCAGCTTGAGGATGAATACGGTCGATCGACCCGAAGGCTTTAAAGAAAAACGCGCTGAATTGACTGCACAACGCATTCACAGCCTCGGTGCTGATACCGCGCTAGAAGCCTCTGCTGTAGCGACAACGCCAGCCGCTGTCAGCGTTCAGTCTACCAAGCCAAGCAATACTCCCCCCCCAGCGGCTAAACCTGCCTCAGCAACCCCAACCGCTAAAGCTAAAGCAGGCAAATTTCAGTCTGCACCTGAATCTGTGCCAGAGGCAGATTTTGAGGACATTCCCTTCTAGAGAACGATCGGGCTTTGACGTACAGACTTTGAACTCATCATCACCTTGAATGAAGCGTTTTGCTGTTCAGAGCGTTGATGACGGCTTATCGGTCTGCAAAAACTCCTGGAGAAAGTCAAAGACACTTTCTTCCCAGCAGGGTTCCGGCAGCAGTAAGAGTAAGCGCTGCTTCACGTCTGCTTCGACTGCATAGATGTCATCCCGCAGAAAGAAATCAGACAGCGCTTTCAAGTCTCGTTCCCGTAGGGGTGACAACGGCCCAGCGAACGAACCTAAACCACTCGTCTCCACTGGGTTCGACTCTCTTAACCTTGCCAGAGTGCCAGCACCTAATAGGCTTGGTCGCGGTTGCAGTGTTTTTCGTTCCCCTGCCTGTCGAAGCGCGTAGAGTCCATCAAGCGCATTGTCCTGTAACGGTGACTTTGAGCGTGCGTTTTGATGCTGCGATCGTGATGTTAAGGGACTTGCTCCAGCCGTGCTAATGTCTAATGGCGTTTCGGAAACATTGGCACCAGGACTTACAGAAGTTAAAGCCAGATGATCCGTGTGTTCAAGCTGTGCTTGAGCGCCTCCTAACGGGTCTAGGGATGTTACGGACGTTACGCGATCGCCCTCAATACCGCTTTGACCCTTTGAGGCGTTGCCAGGTTGCTCCAGCAAAAATTCTATTGACGGAGAGGAGCCGCTGTCCCCCGGCGAAGTAAGCAACATAGGTAAGCACCAAAACAAATCTGCCGCTGCAAGATAGATACGAGCGATCGTGCGATTGTTGCCTGGTTGCATAACGCAAGGCATGACCCACGACCACGTAAGACGACGATGAATTTCCGGTAGATGCGCTGACTTCAAACCCGTCAATTGGCTTATACCGAGCGTTCCTTCATACCTGTAAGAACGCGCTTACTCGCCAGACCTAACTATTGCCCTAACGGACTCGCGCCTCGCATCCCCCGCATGGGGCATTTCAGCAAAGCCAGCTACCAGCCCACTGCTTCGAGGCAGTGATGAGAAACTCCTGCAAAGGGCACTCTAGCAACGTCAGGTTTTGCTGTGATACCGATCACACTTTTCAACTATAGCGGGTCTTAATGGTACTCACTATATGCAGTGCTTCAGGTTACCTGACAGCCGCTCAGCTCAATCACGCTGGATCTTTTAAACCTTGATGGCGTGGGCTACTCGCGTCAACTGAATGCTGAAGCTTTGCTAAAGTTTTAGGCGTTTGACGTGTAGGGAAGAGTGTTTTGTTAACGCACAGGTGTCGATCGCTAAGGCTTTGGCAGCGGAATAGGGTCGTGTGAATACGCCTTGAAGTTAGAAGCGTAACAATGATCCAGTGATCGTGCGGTTATGTCTTAATGCTGGGCATTTTAAGGTAGAGACAAAGCGCAATCTCTGGCAGCACCACATCAGATTTTTCGTCTGTCCCAGATCTCTGAAGGATGATACGGCTCTTTAAAGGTTGTTCTTTAGCAGAGTGTTTGCAACTCGGTTAACTAAACCTTTCATTCTGTGGGAGTGAAGCGCTTTGGTCTTACACCGCTTACATTGGAATTAGCTATGCTCGACTCACACTCATTGGCTGAATACTCTTCACAGGTGCTAAATGCTTCTGGCGACACCGAACTAGAGCAGCGTCTAGGACTATACCGTGTTTTCTTAAAGCTCTATGAGCACCATAGGAGTCTGCTAGACGAAATTTTGGATCTAGAAAATACTGGCATGAAGTCACGCAAGCAAGTGGCTCTACAGTATGTGCAGGGGGTTGTTCAGGGTCAAAAAGCACATGTAATCACGAACCTGCTCAACGGCAAAACGCGATCGGTGCGGCAACCGCAAGAAGTCTGGGTCATCGGTCGCGATCGCAAAATGGCGCTCCCCATTCAAGACAAGCGGCTTTCTCGCCGCCATGCTGCCATTCAGCATGTTGAGGATCAGGGCTTTTACTTGATTGACTTTAACAGCACCAATGGCTCCTTCGTTAACAGCGAACCCGTGCGGCACTGTATTTTGCTTAAAGATGGTGATCAAGTGCGGTTAGGCAGTCTAGCGTTCACCTTCTTCGTCTGCCACGCTCCCAAAACGGCTGCCGCGCTGCCAGACGATCTCATTCATCAGTGCAACGCGGCTCGACATGCTCACGAGTCTAGTGCCGACGACTCAACGGTTACAGAATCAGGTTTGTCGTCTATTTCAGTTGATTGGGACACGCCGCTCTCGGCTGATGGCAAAGAAACCTCCATGTTTTTGAAACCGTCAATGCCGGGTAGTGATCTGCTACCAGAGCAAACGGCTTACCCGATTAGCATGAAGCAGCAATCGGACATTTTAGACCGCTTCATGCAGCGAAATGCACCCGATCACCACAACTAGAAGCTGCGCTAGACCACAGTGGCAGTGGTCAGACAGGCAGCGCAGAAGATTGGTAAAGGTGATCCGAAGAGAAGCCATCCATTGAAAGCGGTTTGCTTTTGATGGCTGGCTCCAAATCTATCTCAACTCACCTTCTAGCAGTCAGCTTATTCCTCATCGTCGGGCAGTTCGCCGTCCTCGTCTTCTACGTCGATCGGAGCCACAGAATTTGCCGAAACAACTGCCCCAACCTCTAGCTTCTGCCGCACTTCTTGCTCAACTTTCTGAGCCACGTCGGGTTTGTCTTCCATGTATTTGATGGCGTTATCACGTCCTTGGCTGATGTTCTCGCCACCGTAGCTGTACCAGGCTCCCTTACGAACGAGCACGCCCATTTCTTCTGCCAGGTCAACCAAACAGCCAAGCGTTGAGATGCCCTTACCAAAAATGACATCAAATTCAGCAATCCGGAACGGTGGCGCGACTTTGTTTTTAGCTACTTTCACCTTGACCCGGATGCCGTATTCTTCAGTCCCTTTCTTTAGCGTTTGGATGCGGCGAGTATCTAAACGGACTGAGGCATAGAATTTGAGTGCCTGTCCACCAGTCGTTGTCTCAGGACTGCCGTAGGTCACGCCGATTTTTTGCCGCAGTTGATTGATGAAGATGACGGTGCAGCCTGATTTACCCATGTTGCCAGCAATTTTGCGCAACGCCTGGCTCATGAGGCGCGCTTGCAAACCAACGTGAGAATCGCCCATTTCACCTTCAATTTCGGCGCGTGGCACAAGAGCTGCAACAGAGTCAATGACGATGACCTCGATCGCGGACGATCGCACCAATTGATCCACAATTTCAAGCGCTGCTTCGCCTGTATCAGGCTGTGAGATCAAGAGGTTATCGATGTCTACGCCCAGCGCCTTGGCATAAACGGGATCAAGGGCATGTTCGGCATCGACAAACGCAGCAATACCGCCAGCTTTTTGTACTTCTGCTAAGGCATGAAGCGCCAGCGTCGTTTTGCTTGAGCTTTCGGGACCGTAAATTTCAATGACGCGCCCTTTGGGCAGACCGCCGCCCAGTGCCAGATCCAGGGTCAGCGCTCCGGTAGAAATCGTTTCGACTCTCATCCGTGTCGCATCACCTAAGCGCATGATGCTGCCTTTGCCAAAGTTACGCTCAATCTGAGCCAAGACGAGGTTTAAGGCTTTATTTTTGTCGGAATTGTCGGTTTTAGTAGCCATGAGCGCCTCAATGCGGAAGGTTGAGTAGGTGGGTAGATCAGAAAATTTAAGACTTGAAACAACGGCGTTTAGACCGTCTTAGGAGTTTGAGTTAAAGAATGGGCATCATCTCAAAGCTGGTCAAGACAAAACCGAACATTGTAAGTTGCAGGATGCGATCGCGCGTTAGAGGCATTCTATGCCATGCAGTCAATCACGAACTGCTCATACCATGACTGCTGTACGCCAACTGCTGTACGCCAACGCGCAGAAGCAAGATCAGAGCTTAGCGGTTAAAGGACTGAAGTCGGTTGTTATAGCGATTGTCACAACGTTTAGGACATGGGGATCAAAGGGGGTGTGGGGGCGTTGCCCCCAGCCAAGGGTTCCACCCCTGCACCCCGTCCTAACCCATCTGCCTATTGCTATGTGTCTGATCGACTCTAGGAACAGTCTCCCACTTCTTTTCATCAATGCCATGAGATGTACTAGCAATACGGCAAAGTCTCGTTAACCTAGAGATGTCGATCGTCGTAGTGCCCTTTAAGTTTTCACCAGCTACGATGTACTACCACGGTCAACAGCATTCGAGCACGATCGTTGCGAAGAGCTTTTTGGTGCCCTTAGTGATTCTCAGTTACATACAATGACCCCCTCTCTTCCTCATTTATTGCTTCCAGATACAGCACTGTCTGTAGCAGGGCTAACTGCCTACATTCAGGCATTGCTAGAGCAAGACGCTCATCTCAGTCAGGTCTGGCTTACAGGAGAAGTATCCAGCGCGACCCGTTATCGTAGCGGGTTGTTCTTTACCCTGCAAGACCCCGATGCCAAGGCAGCGATTAGCTGTGTAGTGTGGAACAGCCAATTAGAGAAGCTGACCACGCTGCCCGCCCAAGGAGAACAATTAATTATCCTGGGACGCATTCGCCTTCATCCTCAACGGGGGCAGTATCAACTCATTGTCTGGCAAGCCTTACCAGCGGGCGAAGGGCTACGGGCATTACGCTATCGTCAATTGCGGCATCGCTTGGACTCAGAGGGCTTATTTAGCCCAGCCTGTAAACGTTCCTTGCCCATACATCCCCAAGTGGTTGCTGTGGTAACGTCACCGCAAGCGGCAGCATGGGGAGACATTCAACGCACTTTGAGGCGGCGGTATGCGGGGTTGCATGTGTTGTTTTCTCCAGCGCTAGTACAGGGTGATCAAGCTCCAGCTTCGATCGTAAATGCCATCCGGCGAGTAGAGCTGGATGGTAGAGCAGATGTACTAATTCTATCACGTGGCGGCGGTGCGATCGAAGATCTGGCGTGCTTTAATGACGAGCGCGTGGTGCGAGCGATCGCGGACTGCTCGATTCCAGTCATTGCGGGTATTGGGCACCAGCGGGATGAAACCCTGGCAGATCTGGCGGCTGATGTTTGCGCTCACACCCCCACAGCCGCAGCGGAACAAGCCGTACCTCAGCTAGCGACTCTGCAAGCAGCCCATCAGGAGCGTATGCTGGCGCTCAAAGCAACCATTCATCATCATTTGGAGGCAACTTACGAACAACAGCAACGGTTGAGCGATCGCCTGCATAAACTGCGCCTCGATCGCAAACTTCAGCAGGAGCAACAAAAACTCAACTGGATGCGCCAGCGCCTCATTCAAGGGAGTGCGCTACAAGTTCAGCAGGCAACCTATTACTGCCAGTCGCTTCAGCAAAAGCTAGCGACCCTTGACCCTGAAGCGGTGCTGAAACGTGGCTATGCTGTAGCACGGCACTTAAACGGCACCGTCGTGCGCACGGCTGATGCGGTGATCCCCGGCGATATGCTTAACATCCAGCTCGGTCAAGGGCAACTAACAGTGAATGTAACAGCCGTTTTACCGCGATCGACCACAGGTTGAGAACGCTCAAGTATGCATATACTAGCGGTGTAGACCCAATCATTCATGTGTTGTGAGCATCCCTCAAGACTCTGCTAAAGGTGACGCGCCCAGTCAAATGGATGGCGATCGCGCGCTGATCTCAGACTTGCCATTGCAGGCTTGGAACTATGAAGCGACCGTGCAGCAAGTAGAAGCAATCATGGCGCGGATCGAGTCTGGAGAATTGGCACTGGCAGACGTATTTGACCAGTTTGCTGCGGCTGTAAACTCTCTGCGCCAGTGTGAACTCTTCTTGTCCCAGCGCCAGCAGCAAATGGATTTATTGATCGAAACGTTGACGGATGATTTGGAGTGAGGGCTGTTTGCTAACGACTGGCTTCGAGAAAGAACCGCTTCCTCAAAGCAACTCAAACTGTAAAGGCTACGTTTCTTGATCAGTTCGACTCATTGGTTAGCGCACAACTCCCGACTGACTCAAGGCTCAACTAAACCTACTCTTGTCTCTGCTGTGAACGCTGCGCGATCGCAGTGCTATTTGCAATACAGTTTTAGCGGTGGCACTAGAGTAAACTTTGGTTAAGTGGCTCCAACTCCAAAAAGTATGTAGGTTCTATAGTGCCAGTTAACTCTTTAGGTTAAAAGTGGCATTAAAAGCACTGACTAGCAAGCTTAAAACCGCTTGTAAAAGAGAGTTTGTTTAAGACGAAATAGCATTATGTGCCCTCCGTAGACATGTCTCAATTCCTTCTTTGGATGGATGGTTAATACATAGGTTTATCGTACGCTGCGATTCAGTCAAACCAAAAATTCCTTTGTTTATGCCAAGCAGCTATCGGTCAGTTCAATAAATTTTAATTTTTTGCTATCCGCTGAAGTAGGGGCACTTTAATACGCTTCTTTCGTCAAAACCTACAGCATTAGAGCATAACAAGTCTCAAACGTTTATCAATTCACATGGACTGTTGTTTATGAGCTTTTCAATTCGCGTCATTCAGCCATCTAACTTCTTGAGTCTTGCTGCTATCAATCTCTTTAACGCAGACGTTAAGAGCGTAATTGAGTCAGATGCAACCATTGTTCTGGTTGATCTCAGCAGCATTACATCAATCAGCAGCGCTAGTTTTATTGCTGTAGTGAAAGCGCTGCAATTGGTACGCGCATCTAATCGGCAGCTCTTTCTTTGCTCAATGAATGAGCAGATTAGGATCTTGTTTGAGCTGACTGGCTTGGATCAAGTGTTTAAGACGTTTGCGAATTTTGACGACTTTGACCAGTACATACGGATGCATGGAAGTTTAGGTGAAGCGCCTAGACACGCCAAGCACCTGGCGCAAAGAGATGCTTTGAAGTTAGCTAGCTGAATTGTTTTACAGCCTTGATCTAGGCACTAAGTAAGAAGGCGCATTTAATCGTAGGACGCGGCAACCGCTTCATAAAGCCTACAACTGTTTAACAGTAAGGGTTACGTTATCGCCAACTCCATTTAATCAAAATCACCTATTTAGTGGCTCAAAGGCAAGGTGTGATTGCTGTATTTTTCGGAGGTGATTGATCCAGCGCAAGGACTCCTATGCTGGATGTAGGATTACCGTTTTTGATCAATATTGTCTGCGCCGCACAAAGAAAAGCTGCTTATTATTAATACCAATTGACATTCGATTAGTTAGACTTCAATTGATCGAAAGCCCATAACAATTGGGTTTTGCTGTCAGCTTTGCGGGCATCGTCTATGAGTAATCACGGGATCGTTTAATCACAGTATTATTACTGGCTGGGTGAGGCAGCGATCGTGCCTATGCATGCGTCTAAGCTGATGCAGGGTAGATCAGCAGCATCTTTTGCGATCGTCTCTTGCAATATGAGCTGATCTTAACTGCTGATACCTAGATTCTACGTAGGTGCGAATCTCACGTTACGGTCGTCGTTAACAATCAGCACAGTGTGAGTAGCTAGCTTCAATGAAAAGATCCTCATTTCTCCTGATTCACTTTCGCTTTGTGCAGGGTGAGAATGGTATCATCTCGCTTTGCCCTGTCTATCAGGAACAGCCACTCACCTATGGCAAGAATTTTAATCGTTGAAGATGAAATCGTTTCTGCCTTAGTGATTCAGGAGTTTTTAGAGCATTCTGACTATACAGTTGTGGCGTGTGTAACATCAGGGTCGGAAGCTGTTCGAGTCGCAGTAGAGACTCAGCCCGACTTGGTGTTAATGGACATCTCGCTGGAGGGCGCGCTAGATGGCATTACGGCTGCAACGCAAATTCGTGAGCAGTTGGGTGTTCCCATCATCTACATCACGGCTAATGCCGAAGATCAAACACTTCAGCGTGCTGTTGCCACAGAGCCATTCGGCTATCTTGTGAAGCCCTTTAATCGGGTTGGGCTTTACACAACCATTAGTATTGCGCTGCGTCGCTACCAGTTGGAGCAGCAGCTTGAACAAGCCGAACAGTGGTTAGCAACTACGTTAGCTAGCATTGGCGATGGCACGATCGCCACGGATCAAAATGGCTGCATCACCTTTATGAATGCCGTTGCAGAAGACCTCACAGGCTGGCAGCAATCCGAAGCGCTGGGTGCGTCTGCTGATGTGATTCTGCGCTTGATCCATGCCGAAACGCGGGAAACGATCGAAAACCCGCTCTTAAAGGCAATGCGACAGGGCACGAGTGTCAGCGTGTCGCAGCATTGCTTGCTACAAACCAAAAGCGGTCTAGAACGCGCGATCGGTGATACGGCAGCACCCATCAGAAATGAGAAGGGCGAAATTACGGGTGGTGTTCTGGTCTTCCAAGATGTGACGGAACGCAGGCGGGCAGAAGCATTACTCCATCATCGCCAGGAAGAGTTTAGGGCGCTGGTAGAAAATTCTCCCGATATTGTGGCGCGGTTTGACCGGGAGATGCGTCACGTTTACATCAATCCAGCCGTCGAGGGAGCAACAGGTATTGCCGCAGAGGCATTTGTTGGACATACTCTCGACGAATTGGGCATGTCTACTGTTTTGTTGCCCTTGTGGGAGACGTTGCAAACCGTGCTGAACACGGAACAAGAGCAGATTGCTGAGTTTCAATTTCTGACACCGGATGGACTTAAAAACTATCAAGCGCGGGTGGTGCCAGAGTTTGCCCAAGACGGCAGCGTTGAGTTTGTGCTTTGCGTCAGTCGAGATATTACCGCGTACAAGCAGGCAGAAGCCGTTTTGCGTCAGCAGGCGGAACGAGAGGGGTTGTTGGTGGCGATCGCCCAACGTGTACGCCAATCGCTTAATCTGGATGAAATTCTCAACACAACGGTGATGGAAGTGCGTCAGCTACTTCAGACCGATCGTGTCATCATCTATCGCTTTGAACCAGATTGGAGCGGGTTTGTCGTTGTAGAGTCAGTTAGTGATGGCTGGCCTCGCATGTTGGGTCAACAGATTTTCGACCCCTGTCTGGTAATGGCTGATTGCTTGCTGCCTTACACGCAAGGGCAGGTCAGCAGTACCGCAGATATAGCGAATGCAGGGCTAGCGGAGTGCTACGTAGATCTGCTAATGCGGTATCAGGTCAAGGCGAATTTGGTCATTCCAGTTTTGCTACCTCTGACTCAAGCGCAGCAAACGGAGGCACAGCCGTTAGGACAATTATGGGGGCTACTGGCTGTCCAGCACTGCGCGATCGCCCGCCAGTGGCTCGATTCGGAGATTGACCTCCTCAAAAATCTTTCAGCTCAGGTGGCGATCGCTATTCACCAAAGCCAGCTTTACCAACAAACGCAGCAGCAGGCGCAGAGAGAACAAGCGCTCAATCGAGTGATCCAGGCAATTCGCAACTCCTTGGATCTCAACACTATTTTTCATACAGCGGCAGCGGAAATCGGCAGTTTGCTACAAGTGCAGCAGGCAAACATCCTGCAATACTTGCCAGAGCAGGCTGTTTGGGTGCACCAGGCAAGCTACTGCCAAAGTCCAGATGTTGCGCCTGTGGGCTTAGACGTGGTGGGCTTAGAAATTCCCGATGAGGGCAACCCCATAACGGCACGGCTAAAGCAGCTTGAAATTGTGCGGCTAGACGATGCCAGCACAGTGGCAAACGAGATGACTCAGATTCTGGCGCAAACGTTTCCGGGCGCGTGGCTGGCTGTGCCTTTACAGGTTGGTGGCTCTGTGTGGGGCAATATTACGCTGATTCGGGGACCAGAACCCTTTGTTTGGCAAGACTGGCAAATTGAACTGACTCGCACGATCGCGGATCAGTTGGCGATCGCCATTCAGCAGTCGCAGCTATATCAGCAGGTGCAGCAGCTCAACACGCGGCTGGAAGAACAGGTGCAAGAGCGTACAGTGCTTCTGCAACAAGCCTTCAGCTTTGAGGCAACGCTGAAACGGATTGCCGATCGCGTGCGCGATAGTCTGGATGAAGATCAGATTTTGCGAGCAGTCGTGGAGGAGCTGGCGCTGACGTTGGGTGTGAGCGTTTGCAGTGTGGCGGTTTATGATTTGCTTCAGCAAGCGGTCAATGTGCGTTACGAATACAAAACGGCATTAGCGCTCCGAGGTCACCTGATCCCGATGGCTGTGTTTCCAGAGGTTTACCAGCAGCTTTTGGAGGGTCAGCATTTTCAATATTGCAGCCTCGATACGCGATCGACTCAAGAGCGGGTTGTGCGTCTGGCATGTCCCATCTTTGATGATCAGGGCACACTCGGTGACTTACGGCTTGTCAATCATGCAGCCTACGTCTTTTCAGATCAGGAAATCCGGTTGGTGCAGCAAGTCGCCAATCAGTGCGCGATCGCCCTTCGGCAGTCACGTCTTTATCAAGCGGTGCAGGCACAAGTGGATGAATTGGAGCAGCTCAATCGCCTTAAAGACGATTTTGTGAGTACCGTTTCGCATGAACTGCGAACGCCTATGGCTAGCATCAGAATGGCGATTCAAATGCTGGAAGTCGTGCTTTTACAGACTGAAGATGGACGAGCGAGAGAGGCGACGGAACCTTCTTCACTGGTCTTACAACCGTCGTCGTTTCAACGAGCCACCCGTTATGTCCAGGTACTGCGCGATGAATGTCAGCGCGAAACGACGTTAATTGACGATTTGCTCGATCTTTCTCGTCTGGAACGACAAAGCGAACCGCTCAATCTCAGTACTGCGGATCTCCAGACCTGGCTGGCGCAACTGGTAAACCCTTTTGTCGATCGCGTTCGCAGCCAGCAGCAGCGGCTAGAAACCCGCCTTTCGGCACCCCTACCCGCTTTGACGACAGACTATTTCTATCTGGAACGCATTCTCAATGAACTGCTGCACAATGCCTGTAAGTACACGCCTGCGGGTGAAACTATCATCGTGTCTGTGCAGGCGATCGAGCAAGCATCGACGATGGCGCGATCGCACATTCAACTGAGCGTCAGTAATTCTGGCGTTGAGATTGCTGCTGATCAGCTTGAGCGCGTGTTTGACAAGTTTTACCGGATTCCTAGCAATAATCCCTGGCAGCATCGGGGTACCGGGTTGGGGCTAGCACTGGTCAAAACGCTGATTGAACAGCTTCAAGGGACGATCGAGGCTTCCAGTGCAGACGGTTGGACAACGTTCACCGTCAGAATCCCGTTAGAAACTGAAGTCTAGAACATTGACAGAGCCTACACTTCAATGTTCCCCTTAAAGAGCCAGTCAGCAAGAGTTTATGAAGCGTTACCATTGTGCCTTGTTACTCAGTAGTGCCGTTCTGGCGGCGATTTGCTTGCTGGCAACACCCAGTATGGCGGCCGAGAAAATTGCCGTCCGCTTTGGTTTGTTTGAACAGTCACTACCAGTAGCCGATTTACGGCAATACGCTGAGACAAACACCGTATCGTCTGCCTTGAATGACTTTCTGCGGTTTGCCAGCCGAGAGCAGCGACAGGAACTACGCTCGCTGCTTCAGATCAATCTACCCGTCGATTTAGTAGCGCTCGATCGCGTGTTAAATAGCGCAGTTGGCGTTCAATTTCTCAAGCAGCTAGCGACCGCGATCGTCGGGGGCGATTCGGCTGGGGTACAAGCATTGAGAGCGGCAGCCATTCTCGGTATCAAACCTCAAAGGTTAAGCATCATTAGCTTCTTGAAGGCGTATCCTGCTCAGCAGCTTAGCCTTGACCTTCTTAATGCTCTTAACGTGATTGATGCTTCTAGCGCCAAGCCGCCAACCGATACACTGGCAAGCATTCCTCTCTGGCAAACGCTCGTTGCATATCAAGCAACCGTGAGCCAAAACAAGCAGTATGCAGCCTGTCTCTTTGGCGATTCCATTTCCGCGCCATTGATTAATACGTTGGCGCAGGAAACTGCCAATTTTGCCCTTGGCGGCATGAGCAGTGTTTCTCTGGTGGAACAACTCAAACAACTCACCAGCAAAAACGTGGCGTGTCAGAAAGTAATTATTGCGATCGGCACAAATGATGCCTGGTACACCATTGCCGACGATCGCCTTAGCCAGAATCTGAGAGAGGCGATCGCGCTTATCCGACAGCTAGGCGCAACTAAAATTGTACTTTTGCCAGCTTTCTACTCGACTCTTGCTGCTAGCAAAAAAACAGATCTAGCAGGACCCATTCCGCGCGTTGATGCCATCAATCAACTGATGAATGATGTTGCCAAAACCGAAAACGTGCCCGTTGCAGCCTCAGCACTTCAACCGCTTTTTGAAGGCAAGACGCTCAAAACATCACTCACCACTGATGGCGTTCATCTCAACGGTGCTGGCATTGAGATCTACCGTCAAGCAATACTCAATGTCTTAAATACCACACCCTAGTCATGCTACTGCTAACGTTGTGAGTAACAGATATGCTCTCGTTCAACTAATGATAAAGCGACAGTCCGATCGTTCACTCTATATCTACGCAGCACGTATCGCCAGTGCATTCAAGCAGGTCAGGCTCGGAACTTGGCTCTCGTTAGTATTGGGTACGGCAGCATTCGTTGTGCTGACTGGGTGGTTGAGTACTTGAGCGATAAAACATCGGGTCAGAGATCGGATGGTTAGTCTTGCCGATGAATGGGCACTCTAAAACCAGGCATAAGACCTCGACCTGTAGAAGGTGGATAACCCGATCGCACGATCGGGTTCTTTTTTGCCTAACCTCGTCTCACTCACTGCTTAGAGGGTTGGAATGTGGTGTGGTTTATCGAACTCCAACACCAAAGATAAACTTTAGTTTCAGCACCGGAAATCACTAAAGAAGGGGAGTATGCTAAGAACAAGAAGCTAAGGAAAGGAGGCTTCTTAATTCAAACCACATGGTTCAGTTTGCGTTAAACAGGAGGTTTTTATCGCTGTAACGTCTGAATCGATCTCGTCAATACGAGCAGCATTTAACCAGGTTGTTGATATCTCTTCATCTGCAATCTTGAGAGTAACGCGATAGATACCCAGAGACCTAAAAATGATCCCAACGACGGTATCGAAGCCGCTCTAGCTATGATCTTCATATAAGAGGAGATCCCTCACATCAGCCGTTCTGAGTGCTGCACCAAAACTTAATTCATAGCTTTTGATTTCTCGATTGAAAGCTTAGATAGCCCCGGTCGTAACAATAAATGCGATCGGGGCTATCTGTTAGTTTGGTATTGTGTTGCGTTCAATAAAATCTGATGAAGAACAGCTAACCTGATCGCTGTGATCACAGCTTTTCTCAGTTTGAGAGTTACTATACGGAACCGTGGATATTCAGCTAAAACGCTACTTTTTTATAAATGCTGGTTAAGGAAATCTGAAACGGGATTGAAGCAAAGTTTAATGTTATTTCAATATCTTCATATTCAGCTAATAGCCAAGTATTGTCGGTTGTTTTGATGCAGTGCTCAACGTGAATTTTGTTTTGGTCAATCAAGAGATACTCGCGAAAGCTGAATAGCGTTCTGTAGAATTCAAACTTTTCGCCCCGGTCATAGTTCTTGGTTGAATCGGATAACACTTCGACGATCGCCACTGGGTTTGTAATCGTATCTTTGCGACCTTCGACAAACGTTAATTCCCCTGCAACCACCATGACATCTGGATACGTGTAAAGACCTTTACGAGGAATCCAGAGGCGCAAATCGCTCATGAAGGCATCATAGTCTTGATTGGTGAAGGCAAAATTTAGCGCTGCGTAGATGTTTCCAGCCATATGGTTATGGTTGGGTGTGCCACCTGCCATAGGAAAAATTTGACCATTGTAGTATTCGCTTCTGAACTCTGCTGCTGCTTCGAGTTCTAGATACGCTTCTGGTGAATAGTAGTGTTCCTTTGCTTGCATTGTGGTGGTGCAATGTCGTTATAACCAGTGTAACGCTATGAGTCGTTGTGCAGAATCAATCGAAAAAGAGCGATCGCCTTTTAAAAAGCGATCGCCCCTTGGCGTAAGTTTTCAAGTTTGGAGTGCCGACACCCGACACCCCAAACCCAACACCCCAATTAGTAGTCGTAGTCGCCGCCACCCATGCCGCCGCCGCCACCAGCAGGAGCGCCATCTTTAGGTTCAGGCTTGTCCACAACGATGCATTCGGTGGTCAACACCATGCCAGCGATCGAGGCTGCGTTTTGCAGTGCCGAGCGAGTCACTTTGGCAGGGTCAACGATACCCGCTTCAAAGAGGTCAACAAATTCGTTGGTAGCTGCATTGTAGCCAACATTGAATTCCTTCTCTTTGACGCGCTCAGCAATGACCGCACCGTTCTGACCTGCGTTTTCAGCAATCCGCTTTAGAGGAGCTGCCAAGGCACGAGCCACGATCGATGCGCCAATCAACTCTTCGCCTTTGAGGTTCGCGTTTGCCCAGGTTTCCAGCTCAGGAGACAGGTGTGCCAGCGTAGTACCGCCACCGGGAACGATCCCTTCTTCAACCGCTGCTTTGGTCGCGTTGATGGCATCTTCCAGGCGTAGCTTGCGATCCTTCATTTCGGTTTCGGTTGCTGCGCCCACTTTGATGACAGCAACGCCACCAGCCAACTTCGCCAAGCGTTCTTGCAGCTTTTCCTTGTCATAGGAGGACTCGGTTTCCTCGATTTGACGGCGGATTTGCTCCACGCGGGTCTTGACGGCTTTTTCGTTGCCTTCAGCGACGATCGTCGTCGTATCCTTCGTGAGAGTGATGCGACGAGCCTTACCCAGAGATTCGAGTTTAGTGGTATCCAGCTTCAGACCCGCGTCTTCCGTGATCATTTGACCACCTGTGAGGACGGCGATGTCTTCCAGCATTGCCTTACGACGATCGCCAAAGCCAGGAGCCTTGACGGCTGCGACGTTCAGCACACCGCGTAAGCGGTTGACTACCAGGGTTGCCAGCGCTTCTTTCTCAATGTCTTCAGCGATGATGACAAGGGGACGACCGGAACGAGCGACCTGCTCCAAAATTGGCACAAGGTCTTGTACCAGGGTGATTTTCTTGTCGGTGATCAGGATAAACGGCTCATCAAGCACCGCTTCCATCCGCTCAGTGTCGGTAGCGAAGTAGGGGGAGATATAGCCTTTGTCGAAGCGCATCCCTTCGGTGATTTCCAGTTCGGTAGTCATGGACTTGCCTTCTTCGAGGGAAATCACGCCCTCTTTGCCCACTTTGTCCATTGCGTTGGCAATCATCTGACCAACTTCATCGTCGTTACCAGCCGAGATCGAGCCAACCTGCGCGATCGACTTAGAATCTTCGACGGGGCGAGCGTGTTCCGCAATCTTGTCTACCAGGAAAGTAGTGGCTTTGTCGATGCCGCGCTTCAGTGAAATCGCGTTTGCACCTGCTGCCACGTTCCGCAGACCTTCTTTGACGATCGCGTGTGCCAGCACGGTTGCGGTTGTGGTGCCATCGCCTGCTGCGTCGTTGGTTTTAGAAGCAGCCTGACGAATCAGCGCTACGCCTGTGTTTTCAACGTTATCTTCGAGTTCGATCTCTTTGGCGATCGTCACGCCATCGTTGACAATCTGAGGAGCGCCGAACTTCTTCTCTAGAACGACGTTGCGACCCTTGGGACCGAGAGTGACAGCCACTGCCTCAGCCAAAATATCCATGCCCCGTTCGAGAGCACGACGAGCATTTTCGTTGTAAATGATGCGCTTAGCCATAGTTTCCAGTAGTTTTAAGTGTTGAGTTGAAATCGAATACCAATGTTGAATCTCAAGCCTCAAGTTTTGGCTATCACTGCAACGGGATAACACAAAACTCAAACCTTGAAACTCTTAAGACCTAAGCAACGATCGCCAGAATGTCTTTCTCAGACAGCAGGACATATTCTTCCGTGCCGAGCTTGATGTCGGTGCCTGCATATTTGGAATAGAGCACCTTGTCGCCAATCTTCACTTCTGGCTCTTGGCGCGCACCATCGTCACTGCGCTTCCCAGGACCAACCGCGACGATTTCGCCAATCTGAGGCTTTTCTTTCGCAGCGTCAGGTAGAAGAATTCCACCAGCGGTTTTCTCCTCAGAGGCGCTTACTTTCACAAAAACACGATCACCCAGCGGCTTTACAGTAGAGACGCTCAGAGTTACGGCTGCCATACAAAATTCTCCAAACTAGCAGGTTAAGCTGAACAAAAATATTCAGTTGCGTTAGCACTTGGGGAAGAGTTAGCACTCTCACCCCTTGAGTGCTAATCTACCGAAGGTTAGAGACAATTGCAACTTTTTTATTTGTACGGGTATCCGCACTAAAGCGTGAGCGGGCTTCGTGGCGGGGGTTAGAAGGTAAAAGGTAAAAAACAGGAGAGAGGGGGCAGAAGGTGAGGTCGTAACCAAGGACGTAAGGGAGGTAAAGGGCAGAAGTAGCGGAAAGCCCATTGGATCTGCAAGAAAAGTTTTTATTTCTAGAAAACCTTTGACGGCTTATCGCTAAAGCAACTCAAAGCTCAAAACTCCGTCCTTTTGCCTTTTCCCTGCACCTCGTACTCTCCACGAGTCCTTTCCTGCAAGTTAAAGCTTGCCTAAATTTGGGCAGACTGAGTGGAATCAAGAGTGTCACGCAGTCTCCACTTGTCAGTTATGGCGATCGTCACAACGTTTAGGACATTGGGATCAAAGGGGGTGTCGGGTCGTTGCCCACAGCCAGGGGTTCCACCCCTGCACCCCGTCCTAACCTATCTGTCTATTGTTGTATGTCCCACTCGAATCGAGGGGTATGAAATTGTTTTGCCACTCTCTGCCAGACGAGTCTTACCAACGCCTTTTGCCACCAACGCTGCTAGAGGGCAGTTTGCAGGCGTTGCATTTGGAGGCAACGCTTCAGGAATTGCAGCGCTATGACTTTCACGTTGAGTTGGACTGTTTGGGGCTAGAACTGGCTCAGATGTTTGAGCAACACCCCCTCCTGCCAGGCGCTGTACTAACAGAGCAGGGACGGTTTGCAGGGATGCTTTCTCGTTATCGGCTGCTGGAGTACTTAATTCGTCCACACGGTACTGATTTTTTTCTTCAGGAACCACTGCGAGTTTTATACAGCTACGCTCGCAGCGATTTGCTGATTGTGGCGGGTGCAACACCAATCGTAGTAGCGGCTCAACAGGCATTGCGACGATCGCCTGAACTGTTAGGCGAACCGATCGTCATTCAGGTTGCTCCCCAGACCTATCATCTGTTGAATATTCACACCCTCAATACTGCCTATTGGCAGATTCGTGGAGTTGAAACGCAGGTGCGTTATGAACGGACTCAGGCGCAGATGATCCAGAGTGACAAAATGGCGAGCTTAGGGCGGTTGGTCGATGGCGTTGCTCATGAAATTCTTGATCCAGTGAGTTTCATCTGGGGTAATCTCAGCCACGTTTCGGCTTATAGTGATAGCCTTTTGCATCTGCTGTCTGCTTACGAAGCGCATCTGGAAACTCCACCTGATGCTTTGGTTCAGCTTCGAGACGATCTGGAAATTGATTACCTTCAGCAGGATCTACCGCGAACGATCGCAAGTATCCGTACGGGCGCGGAGCGTTTATCGAAGCTCGCTAGCAGCTTGCAAAACTTCTGCCACATTGATGAGGTTTACCCCAAACCGACCGATCTACATGAATTAATTGATGGCATTTTGCTGTTGCTTAAAAGTCGCCTTACCAGCGAAATTCGGGTTGTGAAACAGTACGGGCAACTCCCACCCGTACTGTGCTTTGCGGGTCAACTGCATCAGGTGTTCATGAATATTCTGACTCATGCTGTCGAGGCCTTGATTGAGCCAGCCGTGAGCCAGCAGCTAGGACACGATTTCAAACCCAGTCAGCAGCATGTCACCCCGCCTCCCGTGCCCCAGCCGACGATCGCCATCACCACCGAAATTCGTACGGCGATCGTTGGCGGCAAGTCCTCTCGCTGGGTTGCCATTTGCATTGCGGATAATGGCCCTGGGTTAACATCTGAAGACCAGACGCGCATTTGGGAGTCGTTCTCAGTGAAAAAACGGGCAGAAAAAGAAACCAGTCTGGCTGTGAGCTACCAGATTATCACCGCAAAACATGGCGGTAAGTTCGAGATGCGATCGCGCAGTATCGTCTCTGAGCCGTCGCCCACCATTGCTGACGTGCAGCTTCGCGGCGTTCCAGAAGCCTTTACGTCTAAGCATTCTGCGACGGGGACGGAGTTTGAGCTTTGGTTGCCTCTGGTCTAATTCACGAAAATCACAAACTGTAGCTTGGAATACTTTTTGTTATCTTCATATCTGCATTGGATTTCTAGGGAATAATACAGATACAGCCATAGTCGGATTGGCTAAGATGGGACATGTGAGTTCCCATTGTCTGAAGCCATGCGACGATAGCTGCCCATCTAAGCGCATTTAAGTGGAGGTAAACCATGCAAGAACTTCAAGGCACGGTGCCGGTGTTTAAGACCGCCCAGGAACTCGATCGCGCCGTTCGGAACTATCAGTTAAGCAACCTGAAAGGGGTTGAGCTGTTTCGTCAGTGGTTGGCAATTCGGAATGCCTCTTTAGAGCAGCAAGGCGTTGAACTGGCAGGCGATCGCGTGCCTGGTGAGGATAGCTACTAGGCGATCGCTCAAGGAGGGAGAGCACGTTTGGAAACGTCACTTGTAACATCCCCATAGGCGAACCTAGAGGCGAAAAGCTGGCGTTGCTGCATTGCAGCAGTCTGAATTCTGCTTTGGTCTTCTCCTGGAGGGCAAGGAGCAAACACCGCTTCGACCAGGCAACTGTCGCTGCCATCGGGGAAAAGCCGGTAGGCGAGAACACGATCGACCGCCAGACCTTGCCGCAGTTGTTCTACGGCAGTTTGCATCATATGTTTGGCGGTCGAACGATGTTTGCAGTTGCATGGCAATGTCTGCTAGTTTTGTCAGGCGTGGTTGTTCTTCAACTTTGTACCAATCATTAGGACAATAAGCAGGCGATCGGAAACATCAGATACTCCAGAAAAAACAGCTTCCAGATGAACTGATAGTAGTGACCGACTGATGATTGCGTGTCTAGCTTTACCTGAGTGCTGCGCTGCCACAACAAGCCCAAGGCAATGAGATGGGTCACAACCAGAAACAAAGCATTAGTGCCCGGAAGTCCGATGAGACCTGCTAACACCATACCCAGATAGCAGCTTGTGATGACCCATAGAGCCAGACGAAACACCGCCCTCTGACCTAGCCGTAGCGTGAAGGTGGTGATGTTGTACTGGCGATCGCCCTCTGTATCAGGTATGTCCTTAAAGATGGCGATCGCAAAGGTAAAGAGCAACACAAAGAGCGTGAGCGCCCAGACGGATGGCGGAATGGGTAAGCCACCCTGAAAGTGGAGAAAGAGTCCTAGATTGACGATGACTCCTCGCACCGTGAAGATGCAAAGAGATGCCCAGACTGGAAAGCGCTTGAGTCGCAGCGGTGGTAAAGAGTACGCCGTCCCAATCAAGAGACTCACACCAACCGTTGCCAGCAAAAATGGACTCTGCCATAGCGCTAGCAAAAGCGCCAATCCGCCCGCGATCGCCACAATCAAGCTGCCTTGTCGCGGCGAAAATTCTCCCGACGCTAACGGTAAATGGGGCTTATTGATGCGATCGATCGCAACGTCTTCAAGCTGATTTAACCCAACGATGTAAACGTTACCGCAGAGGCATGCGAGCAGCGGCGGAAGGAGTGAAACAAGAGCGCCCTCGATCGAGACCTGCCTACTACTTGCCGTAGCAATCAAATACAGCCCCAGCACACTCAAGCTCGTGCCGATAATGGTGTGTGGACGAGCAAACTTCCAGAACGCATAAAGCCCTGGAGCATAGCGTTGAACCAACCCGTTTCTCCTCAATTGAGGCGAGGAAAGAGGGGATTTTGAGACGATCCGGCTCATGTGTACCTTTGAAACAAGAGACTTTAAACCCTGGACTTTAGACGTTTCGCTACTTAAAGTCTAGTAGCCTAAGTCTGGTTGTACTGGTATCAAGACAGATCTGTAGCTCCGTATCTGCTCTTACCGAAATTTAAATGACCATATTTGGCTCCAGCGATCGCTGGAGTTTGTAAAATAAGCTTGTGGGCGTTACGTCTGTGTGAATCTGATGGCATCACCGACCTTTAAAGTGGCTTCTGGTGATGTTCCGAGTGTTCCTTCATCTTTAAACCAAGCAAAACAAGCCATACGTGTGTTAGAAAAATCCCTGCCGCTTCTGATTCCTGAGCACACTGCGAAGGTAATTATTTTTGATTTTGACGGCACGATCGCCGATTCCTTTGACGCTGTTTTTAACATTAGCAACCGTCTAGCGGGTCAGTTTGGCTATCCACAAACCCCGTTAGAAGATGTCAATAAGCTCAAAAGTTTAAGTTCTAGAGAAATTCTCCGGCGATCGAAAGTACCCTTCTTTAAACTACCTTTTTTGCTTCGACGACTGCGAATCGAGCTGAATCGAGAAATCGCTCGGTTACAGCCCATTCCTGGTATTAAAGAGGCGCTGCTAGAACTTAAGCAACAGGGACACCATCTAGGCATTGTCACCTCCAACTCCAAACAAAACGTCATCGCCTTTTTAGAAGCTCAGGCGATGGACGATCTGTTTGACTTTATCGATTCTGGGTTAACCCTGTTTGGTAAGGGCAGAATTATTCAACAAATTTTGCACCAAAACCGGATCGATCCAACCACTGCAATTTATGTCGGTGACGAAACTAGAGATGTCGAAGCCGCTCGCAAAATCGGCATTAAAGTGATTGCTGTCTGTTGGGGCTTTAACTCTTGCGACGTTCTCGCAGCACAAAACCCAGACGTGATCATTCACAAACCCGCTGAACTTGCCACAGCCACTACATTCTAGCGTTCGTGCAAATAGGCATCATGAACGTCATTCAATGAGTCCTGGTGGTGGTGTGATTTCCATACGACGCTGTTCTAGATCGACAACGGGCACGATCGCCTCGACAAAGGGAATCAACACCGTCTGTAACTTCTTTGCGCCCGCTTGGTTGGCACGCTGCACTTCCAAAAGGTCGTTGCCAGCCTGGATGATGCTACTCACAGTGCCAATCAGCGTTTGCGTTGCCTGGTCGAAGACTTCCAGACCGATCACATCCAGGATATGGAATTCACCGTCTTTTAAGGGGGGACGATCGCCTTCTGGTACAAACAGCAGACAATCGCGCAAGGCTTCAGCCTGGTTGCGATCGGTCACGCCAGCAAACTGCACCACGTAAAGCCCTTTGCCGTCCAGGTAGCGTCCACGCACAAGCTCGATCGGTTCTGGAGTGGAGGCAAGCGAGCGTAGCAACCAGCGCCTTCCGGGTGCCAAAAAGCGCTCTGGAAAGTCCGACTCTGGGTACACCCGCACTTCGCCTTTCATGCCCTGAGCCGCGACGATTTTGCCGATTGTTAAGAAGTGAGGGGCGAGGCGTGAGGCGTGAGGTGTGTCGCTCGTCTGCTCTTTGACTTCTGCCTTCTGTCTTTTAACTTCTGCCTTTTGTCGCCTGGTTTTGGCTTGTTTTCTGGTGCTGTCTACCGCTGCGGGTTCTTTGTCTGAGGTGCGATCGTTCACGTTGCCACCACTGCTTGCTGCTGGTTGACCGCTGCCTGCTGATACACTCGCTCTACAATGGTTGCCAGCCGCTTCATGGCTGTTTCAAGTTCGCGATCGCTGCCCGTGAGGCTAATGCGGAGGCACTGGCGGGTGTGTGCCCAGTCGTCGCGGAGTCCGGGGAAGAACGAATTACCGGGTACGACAATCACACCGACTTGTTTCAATTCCTGGTAAAGCTCCCAATCAGTGATGGGCAGGTCTTTTAACCACAGCCATGTAAAAATAGCCCCTTCACCGCGATGGAGAAACCAGGGGACATCGGGCATCGCTTGATCGAGCGTCGTTTCAACAATATGAACTTTAGCTTGATAGAAGGGGCGAATCACATTGGCGGCAATGTCTGCCAGTGCGCCAGAGTTAATGGCACGAGCAGCGATCGCCTGCCCGTAGCGGGGCGAGTGGATACACATGTTGGTTTGGAAGCACTCCAAAACCTCGATCAACTGTTCGTCACCGATCGCAATGCCAATGCGTTCTCCCGGCAAGCCAGCTTTTGAAAGGCTCATGCAGTGCAGAATGTTTTCGCCAAACAGTGGAGTCATGGCGGTAAAGTTGAGCGCTGGGAAGGGAGGCGCGTAGGCAGAATCGATGAGGACAGGCACTTCGTAAGGGGCTGCTAGTGCGACAATCTTTTGCACCTCGTCATCGGTCAACACGTTCCCAGTTGGGTTGCAGGGGCGAGAGAAGAGAACGCAGCCTGTGTCTTCGGCAATTTCCAACTGACTAAAATCAGGACGATATTTAAAGCGGTGGGCAGCGGCATCAAGATCCAGGGAGGGCTTATAGGCAAACAGCGATTCTGGAGTCAGTGCGACCCCGCCATACCCCGTATAGTCTGGACTCAGTGGTAAGACAATTTTTTTCAGGGAGCCGCTGGCAGTATAGCCACCAAAAGCATTGGCAGCGTAGAAGTAGAGGCTTTGACTACCAGGCGTAATGAGAACGTTGCGTTCAGTTAAATGCAGTCCATAACGCTGGTTAAAGTCATTCACGACAGCATCAATCAGCGGTTGATAGCCCTGGCTTGCACCATAGCGACAGACCACTTCGCCATATTCGGAGCTGGCTAGTAAAGCAGCCGTGCAGTCGCGCCACAGTTGCTCAACTTCGGGCAGAATCAACGGGTTGCCTGCGCTCAAGTTGATAAATTCTTGCCCTGCGCCCGATCGTAGTGTTTCCACAATATCTTTCATGATCGCCCGCACTCCAGTCAGGCGAGTCATATTGTTACCAAGTTGCGTCAGGGCAGGCTTCATAGGATGCGTGTAAGGTACGTGATCGCTGACCTTCTATAGTACCGAATTGAATGTACAGCCTGCCAGGTTAATGGCAATTTTAGGTGTCGGGTGTTGAGATCAGGGGGTAAAGGATAACAGCGATCGGATGCGTTTTCGGACTGATACATTTTTAGAAGTTGTTTGAAAACTTCCCGGCACTTCGGCGACTGGAAGTCGCAGCTACAGAGACGAGTCCTGCCGCTGCGGGCTGAAAGACTGACGTTGCTGTTCAAGCCTATGACGGTGGACTTCGTTTAGTAGTCGCGGTTTTAACCGCCAGACGCGTTTCAAACATTCTCTTATCAACACGTGAGGCGCAGCCTGTAGAAAGCCTATCGATCAAGATGCTGAGAGGGTACGATCACAAGAATTAACCTTGTGGAAGATGTATTGGTAGACTCACACGCGTATCCTTAACCATAGGATTTAAAACTCGTACGGAGTGTGATTGATGAATATATTAATGGTTGCTGATGCTGCTAGCACGGGTATGCAATTTCCCGTTTCCTTTACGGCTGTATATGTTGTTGGTTTTATTGCAGCCGTATCGATCGGTTCGATCGCCTGGTATAACTCCAAGCGTCCGCCCGGTTGGGAAGGCAAAGACCGTCCTGATGCTGTGCCTGAAGTTAAAAAAGAAGAAACCCCTGGTCTTTAGGCTGTTTTTTTAAGGCAAGAACGCACAGTTCTATGAGTTCAGAGTCGAGATCCAGCGCTGATACACGTTACGAATTGCTGTCAGCACTGGACTCTTCCCTGGCTCAGGCGACGCATGGGCAGGGTCTAAAAGCTGTAAATCGGTGAGTATCTTCGCTTCAGCGCTGTCTACGGTGCCGTCGCTGTAAATCAAGCCGCTGATGGCTTCAATAAGCTGCTGACACGCGTCAGAGGTGGGGCGATCGCCCAGGTATTCGTTGACCCAGCCATAGCACTCTTCTGGTTTCACAACTTTAGCTTCGTTGAGCAACGGCTGAATCTCTGGGTCATGCTCTAACCCTTTTTCAGTAGCGACGCGATGTAAGTAAACGCGTTCTTCGGGCTGGATTTGACCGTCAAGCCAAGCAACACCAATCAGAATTTTGAGCAGCGTCTTAACGTTAGGGTTTGATGTCATAGCTTTGTTAAGTGAGGATGAATGTCCAGGATGCAGGATGTTTTCCTACACCCTACACCTGCATCCCATACCGACAAACTCTTCCTTAACGCTTCTTCAAGCGAGCCATGAAAAAACCGTCCATATCGTGCTGATGTGACCAAATTTTGACCCATCCATCCACCGTGGCAAAGGCAAAGGGTGGGGAATCAGATGGAGGAGGGTCGATCGCCCAATCAGTATGACGATCGAGAAAACTTTGGACGATCGCCTCATTTTCTAGCGGATGGAGTGTACAGGTGGCGTAGACCAACCTGCCAGTAGGCTTCACCCATGTCGCTGCTTGTTCCAGCAATTCTGCTTGAAGCTGAGCGAGTTGCTGTACCGTTTCGGGCGTTTGCCGCCAACGTGCATCTGCATGACGATGAAGCGTGCCTAAACCAGAGCACGGTGCATCCACCAGCACCCGATCGCACTGCCCAACAAACTGAGGCAAGTGGCGACTGTCCCCTTCACAAAGTTGAATTGAGCGCACACCCAAGCGATCGACATTCTGCTTTAGCTTGCTCAGTCGGGAAGCGGCGCGATCGCACGCCCACACAGTCCCTCGATCGTGCATTAACTCAGCGAGGTGCATCGTTTTGCCGCCTGGTGCTGCACATGCGTCCACAACTACATCTCCAGGCTGCGGATCGACTAGATAGCCCACCAATTGCGCGCTACTGTCTTGTACGATCCACCAGCCTTCAGCAAACCCCGGTAGCTGCTGCACTGCGCCTGCGCCGATGGGCAAGCGCAATGCCTGCGGCAGATGAGGCACCCGACTGACCGCAACTCCTGCTGCGTGCATTGCCGCTTCCACCGTTTCCATGGACGCTCGTAGCGTATTCACCCTCAAATCAATATGCGGCGGCTGATTCAGCCATTGACACAGTTGCTCCGTTGCTTCAATCCCCAACTGCTCCAGCCATACCGTCACAATCCAGTTGGGATAGCTATGTAGAATGCCGAGGCGATCGACCGCAGACGCATAACGGCTCAAATCCAATGGATCAACAGGGCAAGCAAACGCCTCTCGCCTGCCTCCGTTCGACTGAGCGCCCTTCGGCTTGAGCTCAGGTCGAAAGCTCCCGTCGAAGCCTGCCTCATGCCCGTCTTCCATCAAACGCACATATTGTCGCAGCAAGCCGTTGACAAAGCCAGTCAGACCAGCGAAGCCATTTTGTTTTGCCAAATCGACGGTCGTATTAACAGCGGCGGACACAGGAACGTGGTTCAGATACCGCAGTTGGTATAGCCCTAAATGCAGCATGGCACGCAGATCGGCGGGCTGCTGCTGGGCAGGCTTCTTAGCGAGTTGATCAATGAGAGCATCCAGGGTACGCTGTCGGCGAACGCTGCCGTATACCAACTCGGTCAACAAACGACGATCGGGCAGGCTACTCAGCTTTGCCTGATGCAGCACTTTGTCCAGAGCAACGTCGGCGAAGGCTCCTCGCTGCACCGATCGCAGCACCAAAAAAGCCAACTGACGAGGATTTTGAGTCACTAAAAATGGGAAGAACGCTTTTTTCAGGATAACAGGATGCTTGATAGCCGCGATCGGGAATACTTGCCCTTTGTGCTGTTGAGCGATCGACTGTAGAAAGCAAGGGCGTTGTAGTGAAGGTATGAGAGGGGCGATCGTTCGTCCGGGGAAAGGATACAATTTAGAAAATTTCGGTTCGATTATCTGAACCCGGAAGTTAACCCGATACTTTCAGTCTGGTAAGTTGTTATGCCGCTGAATTTACAGTGAAGACATAAGTGATAGATTTTCTGTCGGGCACAATTTCAAGTCATCAACTTTTCTAAGTTCTTATAATCGATGCTGACGGGTAGGTAACGGAGTCTAGCATCAATGCGGAGTTGCTCGATCAAGGTAGATACTATGCCCAATACAAAGTTAGGGAAAACCAAACCTCGAATCGCCTTTATATAAGGGCTAAAATTTTAGAACCTTCTGCCTAATGCTGGTCTGAGTCTACATCTATGGAATCACTTCTTGCTGCCCTCACGCTTATAGTTGTAGGCTATATGGCTGCTTCCGTTAAGGTTATTAACCAAGGTAATGAAGGCATTGTGGAAAGACTTGGGAAATATCGGCGAACACTCAAGCCCGGGCTAAATTTTGTGATCCCGTTTTTTGACACAGTTTTAGTTGAGTCAGTTAGGGAACAACTACTCGATGTAGCTTCTCAAATTGCAATCACAAAAGACAATATCCGAGTAAAAGTTAACGCACTTATGTTCTGGCGAATATTAGATGTTAGAAGAGCTTACTATGGGATTGAGGATTTAGAAAAAGCATTGATAAACATTACAATTACAACCATTAGGGCAGAGATAGCTAATCTGAATTTCAGCGAAGTTGAACCTTCAAAGAATAAAATCAACAAAGCTCTTTTGTATGAGTTAGATCAAGCGACTGAAGCTTGGGCAGTAAAGGTGTTGCGGATAGAGATACAGGATATAGAAGTCTCTGATTTAGAGCCAAAGTTGCATTCTGATATTGAGGCAGATTTACTTAGTGTTGAGCTACCTGGTGAAATTAATTGGTTGGCTTATAATCAAGTTATAGAAAAACTTGCCATAAAGAAAATTGAGATAATAACTCAAGACTGGAAATTATTAGATGAAGGCATAAAAACTCGAACCTTAGTAAAGGTAAAGTTTTCTCCTCCTGAAATCGAGAAGGATCGAATCCGGAGCGATTTCTTGATTTCCTACGGTTTCTATAAGAATGAAATGGACAATACCAAATTTGAACGAACTTATTCAGGGACAGAAGAGAAGTTTAAGGAAGATATAAAAAGTATGTTTCAGCAAATACAAGGGCAGCTACAAACATTAATGATATCCTCATCTAAAGAGGTTAATATAACCTTGAATAACCTCAATGATCTTGTAGCAAAGAGTGCATATATGGAACACGACCAAAGCCGAAAAGTTGAAATAGGCAGTGTAGGTAGAGATTTTACAGCTAGTGGTCAGTCTTTGAATTTAGGCGAAATGGACATTAGCGGTCAGGTTATCAACACAATTAACCAACTACCTCCTGATCCGCCCTCTGATCAACCAGGGATCAAAGAATTGCTGACTCAACTTCAGAAAGCTATTGAAGAAGAAACGGAGTTGTCAACTGAGGATAAAGCAGATTTGTTGGAGCAGGTAAAATCTTTAGCCGAAGCCAAGCAAACGCCTGAACTTGATAAACGAGAAGGACTGATACGAAAAGTAAAGAAAATGTTTGAGGCAACTTTAAAGGGGTTGCCCGATACAGCCAAGATAGTTGAGGTGTGCGGTAAGTTATTACCGTTAATCTTAAAAGCTTTAGGGATTTAGCGTGTCGATCGCCGTTCTTATTGATCAAGTGAAGCATCGCGAAACCCAACCGAAGCTCTGAAGTAATGCGATTTCCTCTCCAAGCTAAAATCAAGAAGTAAAGTCGTAGTGTGGTCAAATTGATGACAGTTTAATATCCTACCTATTATTCTGCGAGGATCTATGCGATCAATTGAGCAGCTAACAGAAGAACTTCTCTCTCTCCCTCATGCCGCCAGAGCGCTTCTGGCAGAAAAGCTTGTCGAAAGCCTAGAATTTGATACCGATTCAACCGTTCATAATCAGGAAACTCGCCCTGTGCCAAAACGAGGAAACTTATCTCGCCTTCGAGGCATTGCCCAGAGTCCAGTAACATCAGTAGAGATTGATCCTGATGAGGATTATGCTAACTATCTCACCGAGAAATATCGGTAATGCGAGTTCTGATTGACACAAATGTTGTTCTCGATTTTTTACAAGAACGAAAACCCTTTGTAGAAGATGCAGCGCACTTGTTTGCAAGGATCGATGCTGGTGAGATTGAGGGGTTTATTGCGGCAACAACCATCACCAATATCTACTACATTGCTCGGAAAGCCGCAGGAGCGATCGTTGCTAGAAATGTAATCATCCAAATTCTGACAGATTTAACCATCTGTATGGTGGATCGGGCTGTACTGGAACAAGCGATCGCGCTGAATTTTTCGGATTTTGAAGATGCTGTTCAATATGCCTGTGCAGTGGTGTATGGAGTAGATGCGATCGTGACTCGCGATCGAGCAGGCTTTGTAGATGCAGAGATTGCAGTGATGTCGCCCAGTGAAATTGGTGCTATTGATGGTAAGGGCTAAAGAACTGATAGCAGTGCAGCCCAAAACCTCACGTCAGTGACGATCGACCGTCGAAAGCAAAGGTGTTGTGGTGAAGGTGTGAGAGGGGCTATATCTCCCTATAGAAAAAGAATCTCATTTAGAAAATTTCGATTTAATTGCTCGAAAAAGGGATTTAAACCCACAACCTTCTAGATCTAACAGGGATTCAAGAAACTGCCCTGTGGCAAATGGCATTTCCTGCTGCCGACTATAAAGATAGGGGAAATTATGTTGAAGCCTTCGGCAGAATTATTCCATCATACTTTATTCATAAATCTGTTAGTAAGATATGCCCTAAGTGCTTAGGAGAGATACTATTTCGCTGCAAAATATGGGATATATCGACCGTAACAGCATGTCCTAGACATAGATGTTTGCTAGTTGATCCGTGTCCACAGCGTTAAAAGCTAATTACATGGGGTAAAGCTTCTCTGACAAAATGTAGGTGCGGTTTTGATTTTCGCAACTTTAGTATTAGCACCATCACAAAAGAAGAAACATTTTTATCCTTGCAAATTCATAAACTTTGTAACCAGCCTGAACTAGAAAACTACTCAGTTTTCAGTATTAGCCTTATTAATTCTATCTATTTACTAAAGCTAGAAGAACTAAGCTGTTAATCATTCAAACTGGGTATTCAGGAGGCTAAACCCCCTTGTTGGCTTAGATTGACTCAAAAATTTAAATGCATAACAGCTTACTCACGCTGATTACCTTCTTGGCAGGGATAAGCCGCTTCTGCCATTTTCAATTAGTGCGCTACAAAATTACATCCACTCCAAAGAGGATTTCAGCTAGACTGCAAGGAATTTCACTTAGTTCGCAAACTGGAAGTAGGGCGTTAGATATCTAGATCGGTAAGATTCAGCTTAGGAGCGTTAGCCTCAATAAATTCACGACGAGGCGCGACACGATCGCCCATCAGCACGGTAAAAATGCGATCGGCTTCCGCAGCATCTTCAATCTCAATCCGCTTAAACGTGCGGCTCTCTGGGTTCATGGTGGTATCCCAAAGCTGCTGCGGCATCATTTCACCTAACCCTTTAAAGCGTTGAATCTCTACCTTCGCGTTTTCGGGAAAGCCAGCAATGATTTGATCCCGCTCACGTTCGCTGTAACAATAGTGGTGGCTGCGCCCTCGCTCAATCTTAAAGAGCGGCGGGCAGGCGATATAGATGTAGCCCTGATCCACCATTGCGCGCTGATAGCGGTAGAAGAAGGTGAGCAAGAGCGTGCGGATGTGGGCACCGTCTACGTCAGCATCGGTCATGATGACAATGCGATGATAGCGGAGATTGGACGCATCAAAGTCTTCGCCCTTAATGCCCAAACCCAGAGCCGTGATGAGCGCTTGAATTTCGGTGTTTTTGTAAATCTTAGAGTCGTCAGTCTTCTCAATGTTGAGAATCTTGCCCCGCAGCGGCAGAATTGCCTGAAAGCGACGATCGCGCCCCTGTTTGGCACTGCCACCCGCAGAGTCCCCTTCCACAATAAAGATCTCTGACTCGGATGGATCTCTAGAGCTACAGTCTGCCAGCTTACCAGGCAGCGTAGACGACTCCAGCACCGACTTTCGCCGCACCAGTTCGCGTGCGCGTCGTGCGGCTTCGGCTGCGTTGAACGCCTGAATGGCTTTTTCCAAAATGGCATCTGCCACTCCAGGGCGAAACTCCAGGTACTCTGTCAGCACTTCGCCGACCAGAGAATCGACAATGCCCCGGACTTCCGTGTTGCCAAGCTTCGTCTTGGTTTGTCCCTCAAACTCAGGGTTCGGCACCTTCACCGAAATCACGCCTGTTAGCCCTTCGCGGACGTTTTCCCCTGCCAGGTTAGAATCGCCTTCTTTCAGCTTGTTGCGCTTACGGGCGATCGAATTCATCGTCCGGGTCAGCACTGCCTTTAAGCCTTCCAGGTGTGTACCACCGTCGATCGTGCGAATGTTATTAGCAAAACCCAACAGGTTATCGCTGTAGGCATCGACGCACCACTGAAGCGCCACTTCCACCTGCACATTGTTGCGCTCACCCTGCACAAAAACCACTTCCTCATGCAGCGCTTGCTTATCACGGTTCATGTAGGCGATGTATTCGCGAATCCCGCCTTCATAGAAGTAGGTTTCAACGTGTGGCTCGTCGCTTTTCAGTACATCAAGGCGGTAATCGGTAAAGGTGATGCGCACGCCACCGTTAAGGTATGCCAGTTCGCGCAGCCGCCCTGACAGCGTGGCATAGTCAAACTCAACCGTCGTTGTAAAAATCTCGGTATCCGGCTTGAAGGTGACGGTCGTGCCTCGCCGCGATTCTGTACTGGGATGCTCGACCAATTCAGTTACGGCTGCGCCTCGTGCAAACCGTTGGACGTGAACTTTATCTTCTCGCCAAACGCTGACCTCGACCCACTCAGAAAGGGCGTTGACGACAGAGATACCCACGCCGTGCAGCCCGCCCGACACCTTGTAGCCCCCATCCCCAAACTTGCCGCCAGCGTGGAGGATCGTCAGCACTGTTTCAACGCCAGATTTGCCTGTGCGAGGGATAATGCCTGTGGGAATGCCCCGACCATTATCCTCAACGGTGACTGACCCATCCGCGTTAAGCGCTACCTGGATAGCGGTACAATAGCCTGCCAGCGCCTCATCAACGGAGTTATCAACGACTTCATAGACCAGATGATGCAGCCCTCGCGGTCCAGTAGTGCCGATGTACATCCCCGGACGCATCCGCACAGCTTCAAGACCTTCTAAGACTCGAATCTGGTCGGTATCATAATTGTTCGTCATGGATGGAGCGCTCCAATAGTTCGCCTGGGGCTGTCGTCAGGCTTCATAATAACAAAATCTATCAAAATTGTAACACAAAAGGGTTTCGAGCGATTTCAGGGCAATTTCAAGCGCCATTTATGACGGGTATGGATCACTCTCTTTTAACCGTGCCGTTGACGGCTCTTTCTAATTTAGCCGAAAACAATACGTATGTACCACATTTGCTCGTGATTTGCGGTGCAACCGCAACGGGTAAGTCGGGTCTAGCGATCGCCCTTGCGCAGCGCCTGCATTCTGCCATTCTCAGTGCCGATTCGCGCCAAGTGTATCGAGAATTTAACATTGGTACAGCCAAACCCTCGATCGCTGAGCAGCAGCAGGTGCCACACTATTTGATCGACATTTGCGATCCCACTGAGACGCTGACAGTGGCGGAGTATCAGCAGCGGGCAGAGAGGCTGCTTGGGGGAGTGGGGAGTCGGGAGTCGGGAGTTGGGGGAGGCGTTAGGAGGCAGGAGGTGACGTTGTTGACTCCACAAGCAAAGCAGGAGTCCATGACGCTAGAAGGGGGCAGAAGCCAGGAGGCAGAAGGCGGGAGGCAGAAGGCAGAAGCGAGGGAAGCGGAGGGAACAACTCAGAACGCTCTCACGCCATCATCCACTTATCTACTCATCCACTCATCCACTCCCCACTCCCCACTCCCCACTCCCTTACCCCTCCTCGTCGGTGGCACCGGACTTTACATTAAAGCGATCGTCCGTGGGCTAAAGATTCCGCGAGTTCCCCCACAGCCGGAACTACGATCGCAGCTTCAAGCGTTGGGGCAATCCCAGCTCTATGCGTTTTTGCAGCAGGTTGATCCGGCTTCAGCGGTCAAGATTCATCCCAACGATCAGGTGCGGACGCTGCGATCGCTAGAGGTTTTCTATGTCACCGGTCGCCCAATGTCGGCGCAGCAGGGCGAACAACCGCCGACCTATCCCATTTTGCAAATTGGGTTGGATTGTCGGAGTGTTGAGCAGAGCGATCGGCGGATTGAGCAACGCACCGAACAAATGGTGGCAGCGGGTTTAGTGCAAGAGGTGGAATCGCTATGTCAGAAATATGGAGCAGACTTGCCGCTACTCAACACGTTGGGGTATGCCGAGTTCAAGCAATATCTGGCAGGCGACTTTTCATTGCAGCAAGCAAAAACGTTGACGATTCTGCATACGCGCCAGTTTGCCAAACGACAGCGGACATGGTTTCGGGCTGATCCTGCGATCGAGTGGTTTGACGCCGACAGTCCCATGTTGCTGGAAGAAGTTTGGCAGCGAGTCCAAGAGTTTCTAGCGAATCATCAATAATAGAGAGAACGTCACTCAAGCTAAAGCACGTTTAAAGTGGGAACTCAGCCTTTTATCTGAAGCGATCACCACTCAGTCTGACTATTAGCTCCATCGCAATACCCAAATTATGCTCACTCAGGAACCGCAACAGGACACAAAACGCGACTGGAAACCATTCCTCCAGGCATTTGAAGCCATCCTGGGTAAAAATGGTGTGGTTCGTAAGCGCGAAGAACTGCTGGTCTACGAATGTGACGGGCTGACCAGCTACCGCAATCGCCCGTCGGTTGTTGTCTTGCCTCGCACGACAGAAGATGTCGCCGCCGTGGTGAAGGTTTGCGCTGATCATGGTATTCCCTTTGTCGCTCGTGGGTCTGGTACGGGCTTATCTGGCGGCGCGCTGCCAACCGATGATTGTGTTTTAATTGTCACCGCACTGATGAAGCGCATTCTGGATATTGATCTGGAAAATCAGCGTGTGGTTGTTCAACCTGGAGTGATCAACAATTGGGTAACGCAAGCCGTCAGCGGGGCAGGGTTTTACTACGCGCCTGACCCATCCAGCCAGATTATCTGTTCCGTAGGCGGTAACGTTGCGGAGAATTCTGGAGGCGTTCACTGCCTGAAGTATGGTGTAACAACCAATCATGTGTTGGGGTTGAAGTTGGTCTTGCCGGATGGGGCGATCGTCGATGTAGGCGGCACCGTGCCTGAAATGCCCGGTTACGACTTGACTGGGTTGTTCGTTGGCTCTGAAGGCACGCTCGGTATTGCCACCGAAATCACCCTGAAAATTCTTAAAGCGCCTGAATCGGTGCGTGTGTTGCTGGCAGATTTCACTAGCGTCGAAGCCGCAGGCGCAACGGTGTCAGACATCATCAGCGCTGGCATTATTCCTGGCGGCATGGAAATGATGGACAACTTCAGCATTAACGCCGTAGAAGATGTCGTGTGTACCAACTGTTATCCCCGCGACGCAGCGGCAATTTTGCTGATAGAAGTCGATGGGCTAGACATTGAAGTCGAGGCAAATAGCCAGCGCCTAGAGGCAATCTGTGTGCAGAATGGTGCCCGCAACGTGCGGATTGCAACGGATGCCGAAGAACGGCTCACCCTTTGGAAAGGACGCAAAGCTGCCTTTGCCGCAATGGGCAAAATTAGCCCCGACTACTACGTGCAGGATGGCGTGATTCCTCGCACGACGCTGGAGTTTGTGCTGAAGGAGATTGCCGCACTGGGCGAAAAGCACGGCTACAACGTGGCAAATGTGTTTCATGCCGGAGACGGCAACCTGCATCCGCTGATTTTGTACGATAATGCCGTTCCTGGTGCGTTAGAGCAGGTGGAAGCACTCGGTGGAGCGATTCTAAAGCTCTGCGTTCAGGTAGGCGGCAGTATTTCAGGCGAACACGGCATTGGAGCCGACAAGCGCTGCTACATGCCAGAGATGTTTACCGAAACTGACCTGGAAACAATGCAATGGGTACGAGAGACGTTTAATCCACAAGGCATTGCGAATCCGGGCAAAATTTTCCCCACACCCAGAACCTGTGGGGAAGGGGTAAGAGCAGCAACAGCAAAACAGTTTGACAGCGTGGAGCGATTTTAGACTCAATGCGATCGCCAACCCCTGGGGACTTTGTACGTAAGCGTCCCAGGCAACGATCAAACTGCTTTTTGAGTTGGAAAGAGAAGTTTCTCTTCGGCAGATGGTTGAGGACGGAGAGAGGGAGCAGTCAATCCCGAGCGTGCAGCGTGGATTGAGTGGGTGA
>Ga0209181_10000854_pt1 | contig 55074 bp, 49 predicted proteins | sample MAT05_FD_187208 | JGI IMG/M metagenome (GOLD analysis project Ga0209181, IMG submission 187208) | Freshwater microbial communities from Lake Fryxell liftoff mats and glacier meltwater in Antarctica - MAT-05 (SPAdes) (version 2) | ecosystem: Environmental > Aquatic > Freshwater > Ice > Liftoff...
AAGGGTGTAGTTTGCAAGAAACTGTTCCAAAGGTGGTATTAGCATCATGAATGGATCAGCTACTTTATTATCATAGCTTGAACTGTTAGAATATTGTGCAACCAAAATCGGTTTGTCAGATTCAATAATAGATCGACTTGATAAAATAGTGTCAATAAATTGACCCTTATTGATGGGTGATCGTGGCGCACCATTGATTGATATAACAGTAGAATTTTCCGAAGCTAAAAATCTCCAAGTGTCACCTCCGGTCCTTGTTTTTAAGGGAACTGTTCCGAATTTTTTACCCCAGGTTGTTGTTGGCGGTATCATTTCACAAATATGATCGCAAGCGTAATACCCACTTGGTATATTTGCGCATTGTGATGCACCAAATACACCAATGGGTTTATCTGAAGTAATTTTAGTTCCGGTTAAGTCTGATGGAAAGCCATCGGTATTCTCAAGTTGATATGCCTGCCCAGCATTCATAGTAATATTGTATGGCGTACCGACAGTTCTAGTTACAGTAGTAACAGATGGTGTAATGGTTATAGTTGTGCTGTCCTGAGTTGCTACAATACCAAGTTGCACACCATTCACAACGCCCACGTTTTTATAGGTAAGAATTATATAGTCTTTCCCTAAAACGTCCGTTGGCAATCCAAGATAAGCGTCTGTAGTATAACTTGCGCGGTTAAGTCCGTAAACCGTTACTTCATCGTTAGCTACAATGTGAATGCCATTGTTATCAATAACATCACTTGTGTGGCTTTGCAAGCCTGAATTAAGAGTAGTAATCTCAGTAACTGTATTTGCGGTAACACTAAATGAAATATTAGAAAAGGTTAAGCCTGAAATTGTTCCAGTGGTATTTACACTAGATGTTATGTATAACCTTGTATATTCCGCGGAATAGTTTGAATTGAACATCAGCCAAAAATCTTTTCCCTTGCTATCTAAACCTTGAGCTTGAGATTTCGTGCTTGAAATAGTAAGCATACAAAGGACCAATAGAATGGAACTAAGTGTTCTAAGTATATTTGAGTTAGTTATTTTTTTCATAGTATAAAATATTAAATAGTTGAAACATTAACTTTGATAAAATTAAACGATTTGATAACGCTTGGGTAAGCAGGTGCTATTTGAAACGACTGAATAATGGTCAATGGATTAACATTACTGCAATCGTTATCCGCAGAAAATCCGGGTAGTAGAATTAACTCTTTTTTGCCTAATGTTCCTGGTAAGCCATTTTCACTTTGAGTTTGAAAAGACTCCTCCCAAGTTATTTTTACATTGCCGGCGTTTTTGTTGTTAAATTTCAAAAAGACTGTAGTAGAACCATTGCACGTAGCAATTTTGTAGTAACATTCTACATTGTTTACGGTGGCATCCAAAGTCCATCCTGAATTACCTGTGGCAAAATTGGAAAAATTTTCCGATGAATGAGGGATAGTTGTTTTAGTGGATACTAAGGAGTTAGCCTTCAAGTTCATCGCTCCAAGAATTAAAGTGACAGAGAACAGACTGTAAAACAATTGTTTTTTAAGAGTTTCTAGTTTTTTCATGTGTTATTTTTTTAAAAATTGACAACAAACATAATCATTATTTGAAAAGGTTAATTTTGATAGGAATTTTTTTTTCTGGTAAAAATGTTCTTTTTAACCAAAATTTGTATACTAGTAATAAATATATTGTTGATATTTAGGTTGTTAATTATTTTGTTATTGGTTATTATGTTCTTTTGGTCATTCGTTATTTAGATTGTTTATACTTAACACTTTTTACGCATTAGTAATATAGCATTTAGCTGGAAGCGAGAAATCGAGTTTGGACGATTTAGCCACAATAAATTTTTGGTTAATCTTGAAAACAGGGTTAAAATGTACTATCGTATTTGCGCAATCAACTTTCTATTCGCTCTTTTTATACACTTGGTTATAAAAGCATTTTGGAGACCCAAATAAATTAGAAACACGGCATAAAATTACCAATATTATTGTTTATTAATTTATAAGGTTAGGGATTTTAAATTGAAAATATTTGAATACCCTTGAACTCGATTTAGAAAATGCTTAAACCCAGATAGCGCAATAGAAAATTAAATAGATATTAAATTAAGTAATACCGAGCACAAAAAATAAATTAGCCAATTTTAATTTTCTAGCCTGCAAACTATTATTTTGTTGTATCGGTATTTACAAGGATTTGATTTCATACCTCGGCAACCTGAGCTTTACCTTAAGGCTGCAACTTATTATTCCCGAAGGGATGACATTATTATAAAAAATATCCGTGGCCAATACCAAACCATTAGGAGTTTAGGTTCGGTGAGATTTTTATGGTTAGAATCATATCACCTCTTTGGGGTTTTATGGAATGTAGTAATTTAATCCTTTAACGCTCTCTTAAACCCCTTTACTTAATGGAAAATGTGATGAATCGCAAACCTTTAGAAGATTTTAATAGATGCTTAGAACTGAAAATATATTCTATTTCGTATTCCGGGTTTATAGAAGAAAAGTGAGGTAATCGTTTGCATTACCGCATAATATCATGGAGCAACTTGAAGCAAATCATTGCCCTGGCAATAATCTTCGGCAAAGTGTTCAAAAACATGTAAACCTAAATTGAGCAATAAAAGATTCAAAGAATCTAACTACTTGATTTAGTTGGGCTAATACCGATTTAGAAATGCCTGACAAGGTTTTATATTTGCACCAATTCTTGAAAATGCATTCGAGCAGACCTAAAAAAATGGACATAAATTGCTGGTTAAATTGTTATCCATCTTTGAAAGAATTGATTTACAAATCGAAGATTCGATAATGCCCCTAAAAAACAAACCTAAATTAATTATCAAATTCTTAATCGAATTTGCAATTTTTATTGCGGATTTTGGATTAAAAGCGAATTTGTTTGGCAACACCAAGGAAAGAAAGATGAATTGAACCAAACAAAAAGTTAAAAGTCTATATAAAACAAATCCCACTCTTTCACAAGAATGGGACTGTACCTAAACCTTTGAAAACTTATATGAATTAAGTAAAAAATGTATTAACCTCTTCTTACTTATAACAAAGACTGCGAAATGTTCTGTTTCGTTGCCATAATAGCTAGATAATTATTTAAGTCACTGATAATGAGTTATAATAATTTTAAATTTTTTACAGAAAAATGATTAAAGTTAAAAATTCTTCAAGTTTAATCAATTGAGTTGAAGAAATAGAAAAGGTGAAATAAGCACTTCTAAGCTCCTTGAGTTGACTAAACAGCCTGAACTGATTTAATGGAAGGTATTGCTTTCATAAGACTATCTTCTATTCCGGCCTTCATTGTAAATCGACTCATATTGCAAGTACTGCAAGTGCCAAGTAATCTCAAGGTAACGACCATGTCACCTGAAACTTCTATAAACTCAACATCGCCTCCATCGGCCTGCAAATATGGGCGAACTCCCTGCAAGGTTTCTTCAATTTTAGCGCGTATATCTTTACCAGTTTCTATCATGTTTGCTTTGCAAAGGTAAGTTATTTAGATAGCAATTGACTTCCTATATTGAATTTAGCATATACCTCTACCACATTGTCAAATTGTTTTTCAGAAAAGTTGTAGATGTTATTTAACCGGGCAACAAGCATTAGATTTGGCCAAACTCTCACTTCATATAAAATACGTAGCATGGCCATTTTGCGATATTGTATGTAAATATCATTATTTACTCTGCTTTTGGAAAGATAGAGTGGCTCTCCATTTGGAGAAATAAATTGATGGGCATCCCAATAATTTAGCATTAAACCCAAATTCTTTTTGCTAAATGTTAAAGCAAAATACTGTCCGTTACCATCAAAAAATGAATCGGCTTTTGAAGGTGCCATATCTTCATAAAAGGTTACGTATGCTTGAAAGTCCACTTTATCGATAATATTATGTGTAATAGCTTTTGTTAAATGAATTCCGTAAGCTAAGTTTAATTGAGTCTTTATGTTGGAGTGAGGTTCGGCATAAATTTCACCACCTTGATGTCTTAATAAACCTTGAAAAGGAAAGCTTAATTTAAAATTTGATTTATTTACTAATATTAAATCGCTGCTTAACCCAGTTGTGAATTTTTCAGGTGTTGTTGAATTTCTATAAATCATCTTTTCCCAATCAATCCATACATCATAACGGAGTTTTTTTGAACTGCCTTTAAACTGTAAACCGTTTTCTATGCGCTTGTCAATAAAATTTTCCATGGCATACAAAGGTTCTATTAAATTATGATCGAGACTGCCATCAAGGGTTCCGAAATTTACCTTTAGATTCTTTTTGGTATAAGACAAGGTGTAGGTTGGAATAAGCGTTCTAAATTTATGGTTTCCAAAATCCTTTTGAACAAAAACACCGGCCTTAAAAACCATATTGTTATTGTAGCGATAGGTAGCTTGCGGCCAAATTTGTGTTCCGGCCCAAGTAGCTCCATCTTCAATTATACTATGATATTCGGAGTTTCGGATATAATTTACATTGTCGATATAAAATCCGAACTTGGCATTTTTGTCAATTAAACTATCAGAATTGGCAGTGTATAAAAACGAGTTGTTTAATTGTGCCCGGCTAAAACTGCCTAATAGCAAAAAACTTAGGAAATATAAATTCTTTTTCAATGGGTGTTTGCAAATATAGAATATTTAAATTTGTACATTATAATTCTTGACTAGTTTGGAATATAATTTGTACAGGTTTAGTAAAAAAGTTCAGTGGCACAAAAAACCTATAACTTTTAAAAACTGATTTTTTAAAAATAACTGAATAAAAATAATAAAACATCGATTGACATCAATGCTTTCAATAAAATAAAAGAAGTGTTCTGTTTTAAATAACTTAAAAAAATATACATGAAAAAGTTAACAATTCTCTCTTTCGTTTTCATCTTAACCAGTTTTAGTACTTATCATTTTCAAGAGGTTGAAAGTTCAAGTCTGGCAGAACCTCATCGAGTGCTTACCAATACAGCATTTACGTATGGTGAGGAATTGAATTACCGCGTGCATTATGGAATTATTAATGCAGCCAAAATAAAGCTCAAAGTAGCAGATGAAAGCAGTATTATCAATGGCAGAGAAACCTACCATTTAATTGCAGATGGTAAAACTTTAAGCACTTTCGACTGGATGTTTAAGGTTAGAGATCGTTTTGAATCCTATTTAGATATGGAATACATTGCACCTATCAAGTATTTTAAATCTGTAAAGGAGGATAATTATTCAGATGTTGATCTTGTTTTTTTTGATCATGATAAGAAACGTATAAAAGGCAAAAAGAAAAATATGGATTGCCCCGCTTATGTTCAGGATATTATTGGTGCTGCTTACTATGCAAGAACTATTGATTTTAGCACCGCTACCAAAGGTCAAAAGTATCCTATAGATATTTATTTGGACCAGGAAATTTACAATCTTGAATTTACCTATGCCGGAAAAGAAACCATTAAAAGTGATATTGGTAAAGTTAGATGTATAAAAATTAAGCCTAAGGCAGTAGCTGATCGCGTTTTTAAAGATGATGAGTCAATAACTCTTTGGATAAGTGATGATGAGAACAAAATTCCAATACGTGTTGAAGCTTCCTTAGCGGTTGGATCGCTTAAAGTAGATCTTACAAGCTATAAAGGGTTAAGAAACACCTTCTCTGCTAAGAAGTAAGACGAATGTTTTGTTTTGGATTTTGTTTGCGCAAGGCTTGAAGCCTTCGGTATTTTAGCCAAACATAAGTGGCGTTCATACTCGCAATTTGCCAGCCAGCCTTACCATCCAAAAATCCTAAGAGTAAAAAGTATTCCTTTAAAAACCTAAAACCGGTTTTTATTACGATTTGTAAACTGCTTACCCGCTTTCCTCGCTCAAACATAGCCTTAGATGCAATGGAAGAAAATTTGTCTGTTTGACTTTTTAAATCCTCATAGCCATTCATGGTGTAATGCAATAGGTTGCCTTTCAAATGCGCTACCCTTGATTGAGGTTGCATAATAAATTTATCATGCGGATTTTCGCCTCCCCAACTTCCCTTATCACTTTTCCATAAACGCAGTTTTTTGTCAGGATACCAACTTCCATGTCTTATCCATTTACCTCCGAAATTATTCAGTCGATTCATGCCATAAGCATCAAATTGCCAGTCTTTTTTAGCGGATAATATCGAAAGAATTAGTTCCGAACTCAATTCTTCATCAGCATCAAGCGATAATACATGAGTATATGAAGCATAAGTTATGGCACGGTTTTTTTGCTCAATATGCCCATCAAATTTATGTTGAAATATCTTGGCACCAAGGTTTTCTGAAATTTTACAAGTATTATCTGTTGAAAAGGAATCGAGAATTACCACCTCATCGCAAACTTTTTGAAGCGACCGAATACAGCGTTCTATTTTTGCTTCTTCATTAAAAGCGATAACAACCCCCGAAAGTTTAATTTCCTTCATTTATGCTTCGCAAAACTACAAAACTTGACCATACCTTTGCCCAATGGGAAAAAACAAACTGGCAAGATTTGAACAAAACCTCACTTTTAAAAATATGGTGCAACGGCCTGAACCTATGAAAGGTAAATGGGCAGTGTTTTTTGAAAATACAAAACCTATCACTTTAGAGCTAGCCTGCGGACATGGTGCTTATACCGTTGGATTATCACGGTTATATCCCGAACGTAATTTTATAGGCATTGATCGTAAAGGAGCTCGTATGTGGCGAGGTGCAAAAACAGCTATTGAAGAAAACTTGGATAATGCCGCGTTTATGAGAATACAGATTGACCATTGTGCCGATCATTTTGGATTAAATGAAGTGGATGAAATTTGGATTACCTTTCCAGATCCACAACCCAACAAGGATCGAAAAAAACTAACGAGTCCTATGTTTTTAAATCGGTACAAACAATTTTTAAAACCTGCTGGTACAATCAATTTAAAAACAGATGATGATCACATGTACGAATATACGCTAGAACTTATCAAAGAAAATAACTATGAATTACTTGAGAATATTCCAAATGTTTATGCCCAGCCAGAAGTTTCTGAGGAGTTAAATATCAAAACATACTACGAAATGAAATGGCTTAAAAACGGCAAAACAATTAAATACTTAAAATTCAGGATTTAATACTAAAACATTTTCTACAAACCTCTTTCCTTTTTGATTTCATTGTAAGCCTGTTGAATGCTTTTAAATTTTTCCTCGGCTATTTTAATTTCTTCTGCACTTTTTGAGGCATGCTTGTCTGGGTGATATTGCCTTGCCAATTTGCGATAAGCCGTTTTTATCTCCTCATCCGTTGCGGTCAATTCAATACTTAATGTTTTATAATGGTTGTGGCGGCGGTAGTATGAAGGTTGCTGATGCGATGAACTCCCGGTATATTCTTCCCAAAACTCGCGATTGTAGGTTTCTGCGAATTTAGATTTTACAAATTCGAAATCATACTGACTCAAGTTGATTTTACGAGCAATATTCTGAATTATATTAATTTCGTTCACACTGATAGTTCCATCTGCCTTCGCGATACCAAACAGATAATGGATTAGTTTAACTCGCTCGGTTTTTATCATCATCTGATTAATACCATAACATGCAGCTTCCCAATTAATTTCTCCTCTTAATATATCGCGAAGTACCAACATATCTGACCTTGTTTTGTCAATACCAAAATTTTGTTTGTAGAGTTCTTTTACAAAATCCAGCTCGGTTCTGGTAACAGATCCATCTGCTCGCAAAACCGCCGCTGTAAGTATTAAAAACGATTCACTAAAATTCGAATTCCCGGCCGTGTTGGAACGGAAACTTGGCTCAGATTCTGTTTTTACACTTCTAAAATTTTCGATGAATGAACCTACAAGATAACCGAGTATAGCTCCCGGAAATTTTAACAAATAATAACCAATTAATGCGGCAATAAACCTAATCACTGTTTTGTTTTATGAAGAAATCTGAATATTTTATAAGAATGGGGCCAAACACCAAATCCTGAATTACCATGACTCGCTTTTCATTATTATAAACAGCAATATATCTTGCAGGATCGTACATAAGTCGATTGCCTTTATTGTCTGTTAATCCGTGATCTTTTTCAGCAGCTAATCGCTTGTAAACCCTTAGAATTGAAATTCTATTTTTGGTATCCGATAATGTTAATACACAAAAAGGTTCTGTTTTTAATAAAGTATCAAATTTTAAGGCGTCGAATTCGGCAAATCCCTCGCAAGATTTAGAATTAAATAATGAGAAATAAGACTTAATGGCCGGATAATTCAATTTTCCAACCGCGGCATTTGTTGAAGCAGTAATTTCGAAATCACCGTCTTTAGCCTTTCGACCTATTGTAAAGGATTCATTAACCATGCTTGGATACAATAAATCAACGCTTTTAATATCCTGTGCCTTTAAGTCATAAATTATTTTGCTCACCCATTCATTTTCCTGAACCGCAAAACGAGAACTCAAAAAACCATCAAAACCGGGAATATGAGTTATGTAGGGATCCTTGTTGTCTTGTAAATACATGTAAGTTCCAGTCATATCACTTGTAGGTTGACCTACGTAATAAACTTTTTCTAATTCGCTATTTACATAAATTTCAATTTTGGTGGCAGTAGATGCCATGGCGGCGATTACATTTTCGCGTGCAGCTTTTGGAACCGGTCCACGAACACGAACTTTTTTTATCGTCTCATTTAAAAAAAACTCGATAGCAGGTTTGGAAGCTTCAAATTTTCCGTTCACATACCAAATTCCGTCTTTTTTTTCAAGCAATAAATTACCTTCCTGTCGGTTTGAAATAAAAATTTTACTTATCACGGAAACATTGTCAATGGCAAATGCTGTTTTGTTTTTATCTGCAGTTCCCGAGCCTTTATGCCTTAAACCAAACCAAGTGGTTAGGCCGGCTAGTAGAACAATTAAAATTATTAAATATTTTTTTTGCATTTGCAAATATTAGGGTAAATCTGGTTACAGGAAACTTACAGTTTTTTAGTGGGCCTATTATTTAATAAAAGCACTCCATTCGGATATGGATTTGTCGTTTTGTTTTACAAAATCATCGTTATCGGCTATAGTTGCTAGTTTTTTAGATTTTTCGGCAAAAGTAACCGCTTCTTTGTAACGGCCAAGTTTAGCAAGAATTAAGGCTTTATGTCTCAAAATCCAGAAGGTTTCGTTATTAATTAAAGCTTTGTCAATCCATTCCAAAGCCTTGTTCATATCTTTATCGTTTTCAAGATAATAAACAGCTCCTTGATAATAAGTGGCCTGAGTAACACCTTTCATTTTGTCATCAATGTCAGACATGACTTTTTTATCAGTATCTGTTTTGATTTTAAATTTAACTAAGGTAAAATCCCATTTTATTTCCAGAAAACACTCGTTTGCACTTATGTCCGATATCTCGATAGCCATGGTTTCTATTTTATGCTTTAATAGAATTGATTTTATCTTAAATCGCAATAAATCATCCGATTGCTTATAATCTTTGCCCACTCCCCAATAGGTAGTAATATTATGAAGAATGATGGTCCATTCGTCTTTATCTGGGATAGTGTATAGGGTGTACTCACCTGCTGGAACATCATGACCTTCGATGCTCACATCGTCTTTAAATTTTACCTTGGTTGAAGCGTTAGCACCAGTTCGCCACATAGCTCCAAAGGGCACTAATTCACCAAAAATAACACGGCCTTTAACACTTGGCCTACTGTAGTCAATGGTAATTTCATTAAAACCGAATTCCTGCAATAGAACACAGTGCGGACTAGGTTTTGCAGTATTAATCTGTGCATAACTAACCTGATAAACGCCAAAGGTTATCAAGAGAAAACAAAAACGAATTAGATTTTGCATAAATTGTTTTTTAGTTGAAAAAAAAGGATAAGACATTTTGCATGTAAACTATTAATAAATCAGTTTTCAATAAATATTTGAAGTTTTAAAATAATTCTGCAAATTTATTCTGAAAGCATCGATTTCTTAGGTCTTCTTAATGAAATATTTGACAGGCTGCCTCGAAACAACGATGATTTGATTTTTTGGACTTCCTAACTAATAATTTGGTTACTTTTGCAGGCCTGAAAAAAACCAATCTTTTAGTTCATCTTTCTTTGTTTTCTGTGGCTCTATTATATGGTGCTACATTTACAATTGCCAAGGAAGTAATGCCTTATTGGTTGAAGTCAGAAGCGTTTGTTTCGTTAAGAATTATTGTTTCAGGACTCATCTTTTTAGTGATTCAGTTGGCGTTTATTCGTCAAAAAATTACCAACCGTCAAGATCTTAAATTAGTGTTTATCTGTACCTTGTTTGGGGCGCTTTTTAACATGCTTTTATTTTTCAAAGGGCTAAGTTATACTTATAGGATAAATGGAGCAGTCTTGATGATGTTCACGCCAATATTTACGGCGTTTATGGCTGGTTTATTTTTAAAAGAGAAATTTGGTTGGATGCGAATTTCTGGTTTATTGATTGCTACGCTAGGCGGCATTTTTTTTATAGGTGGATTTGCTTTAAATTTTACTAAAGAAACGGTTTGGGGCGATTTAATGGTTATAGCAAATGCAATATTGTATTCTGTTTATCTAGTAAAAGTAAAAACGTTGATGCGTAAATACAATCCGTTAACTGTTTCCACCTATACCTTCGCCATGGGTAGTGTTATGGTTTTGCCATTTGGGTTTAATCAATTGGTAACAACTCGTTATCAATCGTTTCCACCACAGATATGGGCAGCTATAGCCTTTGTTATTGTTGGTACTACTTTTTTAACTTACCTACTAAATGCTTGGGCACTTAAACACGCTTCGCCTTCTTTGGTAGGTTCGTATATTTATTTGCAACCCGTTTTAGCCACTTACATCGCAGTTTTGGCAGGAAAAGAATTGTTTAACTTCGAAAAAGTTATTTTTGCAATATTCATATTCATAGGTGTTTTTTTAGTTAATCAATCAAGAAAGAGCAATGCTTAAATCAATGACAGGCTATGGTAGTGCCGAAACAGCTACCGATAAATATATATACAAAGTTGAACTTAAGTCGCTCAATGGCAAATTTCTTGAGTTAAACTTGCGCTTGCCAAAAATGTATAGCGATAAGGAAGTAATGTTGCGGAATTATATCAGTGGCAAACTAATTAGAGGTTCGGTAAGTGTTTTTATAAATATTGAAAAGCAAAAAGGTGTGGAACAAACGGCAGTAACTATTAACTCAGCGCTGGCATCTGAATATTATAAAAATTGGAAAAACATGGCTGATCAGCTCGGAGCCAATGATAATAATATTTTGTCAACCATCATGCAAATGCCGGATATGATAAAATCTGAAGATCAGCGATATGATGAAGTTGAATGGCAACATTTAGTTAAAACGGTTGATAGTGCCATAAGCAATTTGGATGTTTTTAGAAATGATGAAGGAAACACCTTATCGTTATTGTTATCTAAACATTGTAGCGCAATTAAAATATTAATTCCTGAGGTTGAATTGTTTGAAACAGAGCGTATGGAAATTACCAAAACCCGCCTGAAAAAGAATCTTGACGACTTAATTAATAAAGAAGGTTACGATAAAAATCGCTTCGAACAAGAGCTAATTTACTACCTCGAAAAATTAGATATTACTGAAGAAAAAAACAGATTGCAAGCCCATTGCGACCATTTTACTGAAACCTTAAAAGAAGGCGATACTGGACGAAAATTAAATTTTATAGCACAAGAAATAGGACGCGAAATTAATACCATGGGAGCCAAAGCGAATCATGCAGCCATGCAAAAGTGTGTAGTTCAAATGAAGGAGGAACTTGAAAAAATTAAGGAACAAGTTTTAAATGTGTTATAAATTTTGGAAAAATTAATTATTTTTTCGGCACCTTCGGGCTCTGGTAAAACTACGGTGGTAAATCATCTGCTCAAAATTTTGAGTGATGATTTGGCTTTTTCTACTTCGGCTACTACTCGAAAAAAGCGTCCAAATGAAATGGATGGCAAGGATTATTATTTTTTAGATGAAGAAACCTTTAAAGCCAAGCTTGGTTCTAATGAGTTTTTAGAACACGAAGAAGTTTATAAGGGGTTGTATTACGGAACACTGCATTCGGAAGTGAAACGCTTGTGGGCATTAGGAAAGGCGGTTATTTTTGATGTGGATGTTAAGGGAGGATTGAATATCAAAAAGCAATTTGGAGATCAAGCTTTGTCTGTTTTTTTGCGACCACCTTCACTCGAAATTTTAATGGAACGCTTGCGAAAACGTGATACGGAAGTTGAACATCAACTACAGGAAAGGATTGACAAGGCTCAGTATGAACTTGGGTTCGAAAATCAATTTGATGTGGTAATAATTAATGATGATTTAACAGATACCTTTCAGCAAGCGGAAACCTGCGTAAAAGAATTTCTACAAAACTCATAAATACTTTTGTAACGTTAAAATAATATTATACATTTGTTATCTTCTGTTTTAACAGATTTGTGTAATGAAAATTGGTCTTTATTTTGGTTCGTTTAACCCCATTCACAACGGTCATTTGATCATAGCTCAGTTTATGCTTAATCAAGCCGCTTTGGACGAGGTATGGTTCGTAGTTTCTCCTCAAAACCCTTTAAAATCTACCAAAGAGCTGTATCCTGAAGAAGATCGCTTGCGTATGGTAACACTTGCAATTGGTGAACATACTCAAATTAAGAATTGCGATATAGAGTTTTCTATGACGCGTCCTTCTTATTCATCCAATACGTTAAAAAAGCTTGGCGAAAAGTATCCTGATTACGAGTTTGAATTAATTATGGGTACAGATGCATTGCAGCATTTGGATAAATGGAAGGATTACGAACATATTTTAATGAATTATAAAATATTGTCCTACCAGCGTGAAGGCTCTATTGGTGGAGAATTTGCCAAAAACCAAAAGGTTAAAATTTTCAAAGCTCCTGCAATTCAATTATCTGCTACTTATATCCGAGGCTTATTGCGCTTGAAGAAGTCTATTCGCTATCTGGTTCCTGATGCAGTAAATGATTACATCGAAGCCATTTCGGTTCAGGAAGCGCTTACGGCCTAGGCCTTCGGAGGTTCCCAAAGTTCAAGTTTTTGGCCGTCTGGATCCATAATCCAAGCAAATTTTCCAAATTCGTCTTCGTGCATTTTGCCTAAAGCCTCAACGCCTTGTTGCTTTAATTCCTCCAATAATTCCACTAAGTTTTCAACTATGTAATTAATCATGAATGGTTTATCAGATGGTTCAAAATAGGTACTCTGCATTTTAAATGGATTCCATAGCGAGTTGCCAATCTCATCCGGGTTTTCAAAATTTCTCCAAGGGAATTGAGCACCCCAGGTTTCTGATTCAATTCCCAAATGTTCTTTGTACCATTCTCGTGTTTTTTCAGGATTGTTAACCTTGAAAAATACGCCGCCTAATCCGGTTACTTTATTATTCATAATATTGTTTTTCTTAGAAATAGATAAAAGTTAACACTTGCAATATTTTTTATTGACATAAATTTTTTTATGTTCCTTGCCCTTTAGATAGTAGCAACCACCTTGATTGCCCTCGTATAGATTGCGACCTTTGTATTTTCCACAAGGTTTATTGTCTGTTGACATTGAAACTAATGCCAAAAAGGCGATGCTTAAAATTATTAAACGCTTTAACATACAAACAAACTAAGTTTGAAATTATGAAAAATGCAAGTATTAAAACAAACCCACCAAAAGGATTAAAATTTAGAAATTAAAAATAAATGAAGACTAGAATATTCGCTTTTTGAAAAACCGCCTCATTTTGTCTAAAATAGTTAATATTGCAGAACAGTAGTTTGCCTTGAAATGCCTTTTATAAAAAACCTTTTAGAGAAAAGTCGAAATTTTAAGCTAAATAGAAATATTAGTGCCAAACGAGGCCATGAATTACAATTAAAAACCCTTAGAAAATTATTAGATAAAGCCCAGTTTACCGAATTTGGCAAGACATTTAATTTTAAGAAAATACTTGATTCAGATTACGCGGATGTAGAGTTCTTAAAAGCAATTCCTGTAGGCGATTACCTAAACATGCTGTCTTGGTGGGAAAAAAGCAGGAAAGGGGAACCTAATATTACTTGGCCAGGGAAAATTGATTTTTTTGCAGTTAGCAGCGGAACCACTGATAATGCAAGTAAGTACATTCCGTTTACCAAGGATATGAACCGCGCTATACATAGGGCAAGCTTACGACAAATTGTAGCTTTGGCACTTACCGACATACCAAAAGATCATATTATGAAAAATTGGCTGATGGTTGGTGGAAGTACCAATTTAGAATACAATGGCATTTATCATTCAGGAGATTTGAGTGGCATTACAACAAGTCATATTCCACTCGTACTTCAACGCATAAGCAAACCGGAGCCGAAAATTCGCTACGAGCGTAATTGGCAAGAAAAAATTGCTAAAATGACGCGGGAGGCTGTAAATTGGGATGTTGGCATTATTGCAGGAGTGCCTGCTTGGATACAAATGCTTTTTGAAAGTATTCTTGAACATTACAAAATTTCAAACATCCATGAGCTTTGGCCTAATTTGGAAGTTTATATTCATGGAGGAGTTTCCATCAAACCCTATAAAAAGGGTATTGATAAACTACTTGGGCGTCCAATAAAGTATTTTGATACTTATTTGGCATCTGAAGGTTTCATTGCTTTTCAACATCGAGAAGATGCCAGTGGTATGCGATTACTGCTCCGCAATGGTATTTATTTTGAATTTGTACCGTTTAATGAACTCAACTTTAACGAAAATGGCGAACTTATTAAAGATGCCAAAGCACTTAATTTGTTACAGGTTGATGAAAATACGGATTATGCATTAGTAATTAGCACATGTTCTGGTGCTTGGCGATATTTGATTGGTGATGTAATACGTTTTACAAACTTAAAAAATTGTGAAATTGAAATCATTGGCCGCACCAAACATTTTTTGAGTTTGTGTGGCGAGCACTTAAGCATTGATAATATGAATCGGGCTTTAGAATTAACAAGCAATGAACTCGGCGTTGACCTCATAGAGTTTACTGTTTCGGGAGTTCCAAATTCAGAGGGATATTTTGCACATCACTGGTTTGTAGGATACGATGGCGAAGCTTTAAACCCAGACGAAGTAAAGCGCAAAATAGATGATCATTTAAAAGTTTTGAATGATGACTATCGTGTTGAAAGAACGGCGGCCCTTAAAGCAATCTATCTGGATTTAATACCCAACGATGTGTTTATTCAATGGATGAATAAACAAGGCAAACTTGGGGCTCAAAATAAGTTTCCCAGAGTAATGAAAAATGAAAAACTCGAAGACTGGAAACAATTTGTTGAAACCTACAAAAAAGAATCTTCAATTCCTTTAAACTAAAATTATATGCCAATTCGAATGGTAGATGACCCAAATCAGGGTAATCAAGACAATGAACCAAGACGTGATCGTCCTTCTAACGGAGGCGGTGGAAAAAACCCGCTGATTTATTTTTTACCCAAAATTTTAGGTGCTTTATTTAAATATCCAAAATTTTCTATTCCTTTATTGCTTATCGGGGGCATTTTTTTCTTTTTTAAAGGAGGATGTAATCTTGGAAATTTAGCCGGCCTGCAGGAGCAAGCTTCCGGAATGTTTGCCAAAGGAGCAGAGATGAAACAAGAAGTTTATGACAAAGCCGAAGTGTTTGAAAATTTATATGCCGACAATACAAAAAATCCATTACCGGAAAGCGTTTCCCTGCTTGAATTTTGTCCAACACGTGGCAATCAAGGGCAGCAAGGCAGTTGTGTTGCCTGGAGCAGTGCCTATGCTGCACGAACTATTTTAGAAGCCCGAGCTACCGGCAATAATCCCAACCAAGTAAAATTTAGCCCAGCGTATTTATACAATCAAATTAAGTTAGATGGTTGTCAAGGTTCTTACATAAATTTGGCCATGGAAACCATGAAAAAAACAGGGGGTTTGCCATTTAATGAATTTCCATACACCGATGAAGATTGTAACAAAAAGCCTAGTTCGTATGAACTTAAAAAAGCACAACAATTTAATATTCGTGGAGCGCAGCGCTTATCCTTAGACGCTGATAATTACAAGGTAAACATGTTGGCCATCAAACAAAATCTAAATCAGGGAAGTCCTATTGTGATAGGTATGAAAGTAGGAGGTTCTTTTATGCAGGAAATGGTTGGGCAGGATGTTTGGAACCCAACAGAGAATGATTATGACATGAATGGATTTGGAGGACATGCCATGTGTGTTATAGGTTATGATGATAATAAGTCGGGCGGTGCTTTTCAAATTATGAATAGCTGGGGCATGGATTGGGGAAACAAGGGCATAGCTTGGGTTAAATACAATGATTTTGATTTTTTTGTTGTTGAAGCCTATGGTCTTTATCCTATGGGAAATGTGCAACAACAAACCGACACCCGCTTTAATGTAAAATTCGGAATTGTTGAAATGAACGAGAAAAATACTATAAAAGGTAATATTCCTTTGGTCTTAAAAAGAGATAATATCTTTGAAACAGAGGTGCCTTTAAAGAAGCAGAAAACCCGCTTTAAACTTGAAGTTACTAATACGATTGAATGTTACACCTATGTGTTTGGACAAGAAACAGATGGAAATAGTTATGTATTGTTCCCTTACACTGCCAAACATTCACCATTTTGTGGTATTACAGGAACCCGTTTGTTTCCAAAAGATAAGAGTATGCAACCCGATGAACTTGGTACGAAGGATGTTTTTGCAATCGTAGTTACAAAAAAACCAATTGATTATGCAGCGGTTAATAAAAAGATTTCAGCAAGTAACAAAACAGGGTTTAATGTAAAAATTAGTGATGCTTTGGGCGATCAACAAATCAAAAATATCAAATTTAGTTCCGGGGAAACCTTTGGTTTTGAAACCAATGCCAAAGGAAATGAAAATGCGGTGGTTATGGTAATAGAAGCTTTTAAGCAATAAGGGGAAGGAAGGATTTGAGTTTTGTGATTCGGGTTTAATTGCTGGTGTTTTTTTTTGGATATTTTTAGGTTAGGGGCCTTGCCTCGCATGGAAAGTTACCATTTAGTAACCCTTTTCATAGCGCGGGAGAATTTATAAATCGAAAAATATGTATTTTATATAAAGTTACATACTCAATAATTTTGTTAGCGTTTCCGGGTTCTGATGGTTATCCTAAGCCGAAAGAATATGAACTTCAGCTTCCAGAAGAATATAAAGAACCGAATTCCTTTCAAAAACCAATTCACGAATGCCCATTAAGTCTATTGCTATTCCACTGTGGGGAAAATCAGCAAGAATATTTAGGCCATTTTCGATTTCTGCTGTGAGGACCAAGCTATAAATAACATTGCAATTTTATTTCGAATGAAGCGATTGTTCAATATCACTAAACACTTCATGGTTTAATTTTAGATTTCCTTGTTTTGATTCCTTTAGACTGCTTAACAAGACATCCCTAAAAATAGGGTTCACCTCGCTATTTCCTATTCCATTCAAAAATTCCAAAACCAATTTGCTCGTCTCAGTATTGTCGCCAATTTCTATTCTATGAATCATTATACAAAGGTTTAGAATTTTTAAATAGAAGAACAGAATTCTTCTATTTAATATGGCCTATATAATTAGCTAAACACCTTCATGTAAAAATCTGTGAAACAATATCATCTCCTTTCAAACTTTTAAACAACCGCCTGTAATACGGTTTAAAAATCAAAGCTTGCTTGTTGGTTTGGCAAAGTATCGTTTTTCAACTACTTTTGAGATAAGTGAAAGTTTTTTGACCAAAGGAAGCCAAAAGGCTTCTCACGCGGACGTAAAAAAACATTATTCCTTGCCAAAATTAAGTTTCTATCGGTAAAAAAAGTTCTAAGTTTCATTTACCGACCCTAATCGTTCAATTACCGACTTTACGCTCGTATTGACCTAATTTCACTTGTTCCGACGGTAATTTGAAGCGTAGATTTGCTCCATCAAATTATAAATTATGACAACAGAAGATTCTAAAAACCCAATTGCCGATTCACAAAATTCGTTGACTAACAAGAGTAATGGTCGTGTTATTTCAGGTATAATACTTGTAGCGGTTGGTGCCGTTTTTTTAGCCCGACAAATGGGCATCATTTTTCCAAACTGGTTATTTAGCTGGCCAGTCTTACTAATCGTTATTGGTTTTTTTATTGGCGCTAAACATAATTTTCAAAGAGGTGGTTGGTGGATAGTAAGTTTAATTGGAGCAATTTTTTTAGTAGATCGATTAGTTCCCGGTATTGATGTAAGTAAGTTATTTTGGCCTGTATTTTTGATTTTGGTAGGTTTAGTATTCATATTTAAGCCTCGCAAAAGTTGGCATAACCAAGAGTGGAAACAAAAATGCCGAGACAAGAAGGATTCTCGCTATAATTATCCCGCAGATCAAAATATGAATGCTGAAGATTATATCGATTCAACTTCCATTTTTGGGGGTATTAAAAAAAATGTAATATCAAAAAATTTCAAGGGCGGTGATATCGTTTGTGTGTTTGGTGGTTCTGAAATTAATTTAATGCAAGCCGATTTTAGCGGCAGAATAGCTTTGGAAGTAACACAAATTTTTGGAGGTACTAAATTATTAATTCCGGCTCATTGGGAAGTAGTTCATGAAATGGTTGCTATCATGGGAGGTATTGAAGATAAACGATCTCCTTTTGCTGAAAAAAATACAGAAGATAAAAAGGTATTAGTTCTAAAAGGAACAAGTATTTTTGGTGGTATTGATATCAGAAGTTATTAGTATTCTTAAGCATGGGACATTTTCTTGCTAAACTCGTATTTGAAATTAAAAATCAAAGTAAATTTCGTCAATTTGATGAGCAATTGCGCTGGATTGAAGCCATTGATTATGAGGACGCATTTGAAAAGGCCTTGAAACTTGGCTCTTCCGAAACTGATGATTTTTTAAGTCGAGATAAAACCAAAGTGTTATGGGAATTTATTGCTTTAACGGCCTTAATTGATGTAAAAAATCTGGAAAGTGGTTCTGAAATTTTATACTGCATTAAAGAAGAATCTGAAGCGGATGCCTATATCCAAACCATGCTTTGGAAACAAAATGCATTAAGTTTACAACCGGAAATCGTTTAAGAAAAGTATGTCCTTAATCCTCTCGTGGCTTCGAAACATAAGAATAACTTGCAGTTTTTGGTGGCTGGTTTGGGTAACATTATATACATTAATTCTTCAGCGTTTAGGGTATTCATGGCAAATTTCAGTTACCGATAGTTTAATTAGCAATGGTTTGCTTGGCTTGGTTAGTTTAGCGGTTGCAAATACGATTAGATACTATCAGCCATCCAAAAATACGGCTTGGAAACTTATTGTTTGGTGTTTGTTGCTTAGCAGTATTTGGGTATTTCTTGCACAATGGCTTTTAACATTCGTTTTCAGTTCAGAATCAATTTATTTGAAAAATCTATCCCAATCGATGCCAGTTCGATTCTCAGTTGGTTTTTTAGGTATTGGCAGTGCTATGATGATTGTTTGGATTTGGGAATTTGTAGCATACCGCAATGAAGATAGTTCAAGGCAGGCCGCCGCTCAGGCTTTGGCTAAAGAAGCCGAATTGACAGGTTTAACACAACAATTGCAACCTCATTTTTTGTTTAATAGTCTAAATTCTATCAGTGCACTCATTGGCAGCCGTCCAAAAGAAGCTCGGCAAATGATTCAACAGTTAAGTGATTTTTTAAGAGGCACACTCAAAAAAGATAATCGACAATTAGTACCTCTATCAGAAGAAATAAAGCAAATTGAATTGTATTTGGCAATTGAAAAAGTTCGCTTTGGTCATCGTCTTTCTACTGTTTTTGAATTGGATGATCAATGCTTATCTCAATTATTACCACCCTTAATTTTGCAACCAATTATTGAAAATGCCATTAAATTTGGTTTGTATGATACCATAGGTCAGGTCGAAATAAAAATTCAAGCTGTTTCTGAAAAATCAAATTTGATGATAATAATCCAAAATCCATTTGATCCCCAAACCTCTGTAGCTAATAAAGGCACAGGTTTCGGCTTAAAAGCGGTGGCTCGAAGGCTTCATTTATTATATGCTCGCAATGATTTGTCGAAAGTACAAACCCACGATCATCTTTACATTTGTAATCTAACTTTTCCTCAAAATAAATGATTAAAGCACTCATTATTGATGATGAACCTTTAGCCAGATTGCTTGTTACCGAGTATCTTGCAGAATATAAAACCATAGAAATTGTTCAAGAGTGCAGCGATGGTTTTGAAGGCTTAAAAGCGATTGTTCAACACACCCCAAATCTTGTTTTTTTAGATATTCAAATGCCAAAAATTACCGGTTTTGAAATGCTCGAACTGGTTGAAAATCCTCCAGATATTATTTTTACCACTGCTTTTGATGAATTTGCCATAAAAGCGTTTGAAGCAAATGCAATCGACTATCTATTAAAACCATTTTCGAAAGAACGATTTGACAAGGCATTGCAAAAGTGGTTGAATCAGTTTTCTGAAAATGTGAGCCTTGAAAGCCAAAATATGCAAATTTTGCAAATGGATATTCGTCCCGAGGAACGCGGCAGAGTTGTGGTTAAAACTAATCACGGAATTAAGATAATACCGGTTTCGGAAATTATTTACCTTGAAGCCTACGATGATTATGTTAAAATCCATACCAAAGAGGGTGTATTTCTAAAAAAGAAAACCCTTGGTTATTACGAAAAATCCTTAGTAAAGTTCGATTTTGTGAGAGTGCATCGATCGTTTATGATTGCCATTTCTCAAATTACACGTATCGAGAATCCTGAAAAAGATACTCATGTTGCCGTTTTAAAGTCTAACGAAAAAATCCAACTTAGCCGATCTGGCTATGGAAAATTGAAACTTGTTTTAGGGCTTTAAATATCACGCTATAGTTATAGTATAAACTTCAAAAGCCTGCAAAACTTGCAAGAATTATTTCTTTAATTGAAGAATTAAGGAGTTCTTGTTAATAGGCAAAAATGAGTACATTTGCTCAATTTGAAAACTTTACCGAACCTTTTATTTTTAGCTTTATAATAATTTATAACGGTAATAAACGTTACTAAGAATGTTATGAAATTTAAAATTAACTATCCTTTTCTTTCACTTGCTATGTTAGGCAGTTTTAGTACCTTCAGTCAAAAGAAATAATTGTTGCAAAAGAGTTTTACTTCGAATCTGCCAAATACAATCTCTCTAAAGAAAGTTTAACTATCCTAATTGGTTTGTCAGATAGTTTTAAGAATTATAAATCTTACAAAATTTTTATAAAAGGGAACACAGATAATATTGGAGATAGCATTTACAATAAGAAGCTTTCTGAACAACGGGTAACATCAACAACGGATTTTTTAGTTTCCAAAGGGATTGATAGTAACCGTTTTGTAACTTCAGCATTTGGTGAGGAAAAGCCAATTGCCGAAAATTCTTCCGATGAAGGCAAGCAGAAAAACAGAAGGGTTGATATTTCAATTTCTTATGTTCGAAAGGTTCCGGTGGATAGTTCACAATTTTTACCTTACATAGGCTCACTCTATAGACTTACTGAAATTGAGCCGAAAAAATATAAAATTAACGCCTTGCGCGACACCTTTATCCGTTGCCAAAAAGGCACAATGGTTCTTATAAAGGCAAATACATTTAAGGTGTCTAAATCGTGTAATTCCGAGTTTACTTTTAGCATTAAAGAAGATTTCCTTAAATCAGAGATGATTCTTGATAATCTTTCCACAACTTCTAATGGTCAAATTCTCGAAACACAAGGTATGATTTTTACAGCGGCCAAGGACTGCAAGGGTAATGAAATTGCTGTGCGCAAGGGAAAGGCACTAATTATTATGATGCCTATCGACAGCGTTAATCCGGAAGCCAAGCTTTTTAAAGGAAACAGAACAGGGCACGATAGCATTATGAATTGGACTTTGAATACTAACTCTGTATTAAAAAGTTTTACATTAAAAAAACTTAATTACTGCTCGAAAGGGATTTTGGAATGCGGTTTCTGTGTTTTTGGCGGATGTGAATGTCGGTTTTTCTTATGTAGAATAAATCGTTTGGATAACAGCATACGCGGTTTATTTAGCAAATGCATCCGATTTGAAAATCGAGTATTTAGAAAAGAACTTCAAATTTGTCGTTTGGAATCAATGTATTCTGCAAAGGCAGTAATAAAATTGGAGAAAAAGAAGTTGAAATTAGCAAAGCTATTTGAAAAATATCCAACATGCTATGGACGAGCTATTCAAACTGCCGTTGATAAACTGCCGCCAGAGTGCAAACAACTTAAAGAGCTATTTGACGAATACGGGGTTACCAATATTAAAGACTTAACGTATACCATAAACAAGGAACTAATGGACAGTTTTGGCGTAACAACGCAGAACGCTTTATACGATAGTATATTGAAAATAAACAAACGAAATGTTGAAGTTTCTTACCAAAATAAAACTTTAAGTTTTGATGATTTTCAGTTTTATATTTTAAACACCACTCAATTAGGATGGTCTAATGTTGATATTTTTGCAAATATTTCGATGAAGAATTTAGTAACAATGACCATAAATATAAAGCCAAAAAAGAATATCGATTGTAAATTGGTGTTTAAAGAACGTCGTTTTATGATACCGGCCGAAAGCGACAAGGTAAAATATTTATTCGAAAAATTACCCAAAGGGGAAGTAGTATGGATTATTGCATTGAAATATTTAGACGGAAAGCCTTATTTGTCTATGCAAGAAGCAACTATAAACGATACAACCTATGATGTAGATTTTAAGGTTTATACATTAGAAGAGTTAAAGGAAAAGTTGAAAGTGCTTGATTTTTAATAAAATTTGCTGGAATTAATTCACCTAGCAGTTTTATCTGAGTTTTGATTTTATGGATTCTTGCTTATTATTGCTCATGTAAAAAGTAGCAAGAAAAGCTTCATCTTTTTACCCAACAATACGATGGCTGAACCAAACGAAATCCTAAAGGCGCTAAATGATAAACTCATTGCATTATCTCAGAAGCAGGATAATTTTTATCGTGAAATAAATGCGCTGCGTCAAGAAATAGCGCGCTTGTCAATAGACGAAGCAGCCGAATCTAAGAATACAGTTGTTGCAAATGAGGAAAATAAAACGGAATCTGAGGTTGAGCCAATTACTACTCCACGTAACACCGTTGAAAACTCGCTCCCAATTGCGCCATCCATTCAAAATTACCCAAGGGCAAGTGCTCGGCGATCTAAATCTGAACTCGAACGGTTTATTGGAGAAAACTTAATAAATAAAGTTGGAATTATTATTACGGTCATTGGGGTTTCTATAGGGGCCAAATACTCTATCGACCATCAGTTAATAAGTCCACTCACTCGAATAATATTGGGTTATATTATGGGATTAGGTCTGCTGGGTTTTGGGATTAAACTTAAAAAGGATTACGAAAATTACAGTTCAGTATTGGTTAGTGGCGCAATCGCCATTCTGTATTTTATTACTTACGCTGCCTATGGATTTTATGCACTTATGCCGCAGTTAATGGCCTTTTTGATGATGCTTGTATTTACTGTTTTCGCTGTTGTTGCTTCAATTAATTACAATAAGCCAATTATTGCTCATTTAGGATTGGTGGGCGCTTACGCTGTGCCTTTTTTATTGAGTAATGGATCCGGGAAAATTGAAGTTCTATTCACCTACATGGCCATTATTAATGTTGGCATATTATTTATCGCCTTTAAAAGATATTGGAAATCACTTTACTATTCTTCGTTTTTACTAACTTGGCTTATATTTTCAGGTTGGTATGTTGCTAAGTTTGATTTTGTAAAAAACTTTGCCTTAACCAATACTTTTTTAACCATATTCTTTTTTACTTTTTATGCCCTATTTTTAGGATACAAACTCATTCGAAAAGAGAAATTCGACTTTGGTGATATCGTTTTATTACTTGCGAATTCATTTATTTTTTATGCAGTTGGCTATTCTATTATCGATTCTGATAAGTCAATTTCACAGCTACTGGGTTTGTTTACTCTAGGTAATGCAACTATACATTTCGTTGTGTGCTCAATTATTTATCGACAACAACTCGCTGATCGCAATTTATTTTTCTTTGTAGCAGGTTTAGTTTTGGTTTTTATTACCATCGCCATTCCTGTTCAGTTGGAAGGCAATTGGGTAACTTTATTGTGGACGGCAGAAGCTGCCTTGCTTTTTTGGATTGGAAGAACCAAACAGGTTAATGTTTATGAATCACTTTCTTATATATTAATTTTTTTAGCTTTTGGAAGTTTGTTGCAAGACTGGACAACTAGTTACGATACTCCTTTTGCAAAAAGTAATAGTTTAAGCATTACTCCATTTTTAAACAGTAACTTTTTAACATCGGCTGTTTTTATAGCGCTATTTGGGTTAATTAATGGAATTAATCGCAATGCAAGTTATTGGAAAGATACGCAAAATGGTATCGCATCCATAATGAATATTTTTATTCCCGCCATATTTCTCATCGCCACATATTTAGCTTTTCGTTTAGAAATAGCTAATTATTGGGATAGTCAATTTAATAATTCAATGATTAAAGCAATTAGGCCGGGAGAAAGCGACCTGACTGAATTTTACAACTACGATTTATCCAAATTTAAAACGTTATGGATTTTGAATTATTCGCTTTTGTTTGTTGCTTTAATTAGTTTTTTCAATATTCATAAAATTAGAAGCCGTAGTTTGGGACAAATTAGCTTGTTCTTGACCTGCATTGCAGGCTTGGTATTTTTGGTTCAAGGATTATATACAATCAGTTTGCTTCGCGATTCGTATTTAGATGAGTATATGCATAGTAATTATCCGAAAAATGATTTCAATGTTTATTTTCGGTATATTTCTTTTGCGTTTTTTGCATTCATGGTACTTTCGATTTTCTATTTGTTAAAGCAAACATTTATGGAGCCTATAAAAAAAGCTTTGAAAATATGGATGGATCTATTGTTTTATATAGCTTTGGTTTGGATATTAAGCAGTGAACTTATTGCTTGGATGGATATTGTAAAATCAATCCAGTCGTATAAATTGGGTTTAAGTATTTTGTGGGGCGTTTATGCATTATACCTTATTTCTATTGGTATTTGGAAACGAAAACAGCATTTGCGTGTTGGTGCTATCGTTCTTTTTGGAGTTACCTTAGTTAAATTGTTTTTTTACGATATTTCACATCTTAACACAATTTCAAAAACGATTGTGTTTGTTTCTCTAGGTTTGCTACTTTTAACCATTTCGTTTCTTTACAACAAATACAAAAATTTAATGTCTGATGAACCGATGGAGTCTTAAAAGTTGCATTGTTATGCTTTTTCTGTGCATTAGCTTTTGTTCCATTGCACAGATCAAAAATTACAGTTTCAACCGTGAAATAAAAGGAGTAAACAGTCAATGGCACTCAATTACATTGCCCGATGACCTTTATGGAAAATTAGCAAATAAGCTTCAGGATATCCGTATTTATGGTTTCAATGAAGAGGAAGCGTTGTTTGAGGTGCCATACGTTTTTAAGCCAATTGAGAAAATTGTAAATGCCAGCAAGATTGTTTTTAAACGTATTAATGATTCTAAAATTGAAACCGGATACTATTTCGGTTTTGAGGTATCGAACCTTGCGGTGATTAATGAGTTTGACCTAGAATTTAAGGAACGAAATTTTGACTGGCTCATAGGTTTAGAAGGCAGTCAAGATCAATTAAACTGGTTAACCATTGCTGAAAATTATCGAGTTTTGTCTATTAAAAATGAATTAACAGATTACCGTTTTACCAAACTCAAATTTCCGGATTCAAAGTATAAATTTTACCGTGTTTTAGTAAAAGTAAAAACAAAGCCAGAACTTTTGTCGGCGAAGTTAGGTTTTGATACTGCCGTGTTCAGTAATTTTCGATTCATCAAGTATTCTTATTTAAAGCTTACCGAAGACAAACAAAATAAGTTGACCATTATTCATATAGATTTAAAACAAGCAGTTCCAATTAGTTTTTTAAAAGTGAATATACTGGCAAACTACGATTATTACCGTCCCATTAGCATCAAATATGTAACGGACAGTTTTAAGTCAAATAAGTCTTGGGTGTATTCCTTTAGTGATTTGGTTTCAGGAACTTTGAGTTCATTAGAAAATAATGAATTTAAGTTTCCAAGTACGATTACAAAAACAATTCAAGTAATTATAGACAATCAGGATAACACGCCTTTGAAAATTTCAGAAATAGAAATAAAAGGTATTCCTTATGTTCTGCAAGTCCGATTTGATCAAAAGGGTAAGTATTTTTTGTGTTATGGCAATCGAAATGCCTTAAAGCCTAGCTATGATATTGAAAAATTTAAGGAAAATATTCCAAAAAATATTAAGGAATTGGAGTTAGGCGACGAAATAATGACCAAGCATATTCATCAAAAACAAACAAGTCCTTTGTTTGAAAATATAATATGGCTTTGGATAATAATGGCAATATCAATTGGAGTAATTGCCTGGTTTACGCTTCGAATGATGATGAAAAAGCAATAAGAATCTATGTACTACCAGCCTAAAACTTCAATTAGGCCATAGAGAAGTACGAGAATACCAGTACCGGTTAATCCATACATAGCCATATCTATGGAAGCATTTGCATGAAACAAAAATACGGTCAGAAAAAAACCCGATACAAGTAAAATCGATCCAGCAATAAGCAATCCTACACCACGCTCACGTCGTTTAGCATAGTAGAAAACAGAAACGGCATTCATCACATTGCAAAGCACGCAGTCTTCTAAACCTTTGTCGAGTAGTCGTTTGCGAATATTATCCCGAGTTTCTCCTTGCGTGATCCATGAAATCGCGTCTTTTAAATTTTCTTCGTAATGCAATTGATTTTCCATAATCGATTGATAATATTTACTCAAAAATAATAAAGTAGGCGGATAAAAAAATAAAATTTTATTTGAATTTAAAATCCATTTTGAAAATTTGTATTCTTTGAGATAAAGGAATTTAGTTTTATACCAAAATTTAACCAAGCAACTTCAAGCAGCTTTGATTTACAAATCGTCAATTAAATATTTTTTTAATTAAAGTTTAACAATTTGTGCTGTCTCCATTTTTTTTAAGCTAGTTTCTGATACTTATTTAGGACCCACACTACTTTGAATCTTCTGGAGGAAGCCGTTTGAGTAAAGATAAAAAAGCGGCGCTCAAATTGTTTATTTCTTGATTGTGTCGCTGGTTCATGGTTAATAAAGCTTTGTTCAAAGCTTCAATTTCATCTTTTAAAGAGGGCTCATAAAGCTTTTCTTCTTCTTCGGCTGCTATGTGTGCATTTTCGGTGTTATGAAAAAAAATGGTAATATCCACTTCTAATATTTTTGCAATATCAATGAGGCGGTTTACAGAAGGATTGGTTTCTCCACGCTCGATTTTAGAGTATGCGCTTTTTGTAATCACAAGTTCAAAAGCCATATTATCTTGGGTTAAGTCTTTGGATCTTCTAATTCTTCTGATATTTTGTCCAATGGAGGTTTTCAAGCAAGCAAAGTTCAAGAACAAGAAATTTTAAAAATTTCTCATAAAGATATAATGTGTCATATTAAGACATTTATAGGCTTAGTATTAAATTAAATCTCCAATTGATTTCTATTTTAGTTCATGTTATCATTTTATATGATTGATTTAAAGCATTCAAAAAGACTAAAAAGCAATCAAGCTATAATGTTTTGGAGCTAAAAAGGCTGTTTTTAATCAAAACGACTTGCCTTTAATTTTTTGAAAATGGCTTCTAATGCTTGAAATTACATACAATTTCGTTATTGAAAGTATCCCTTAAATTCAGTTGCCATTCTATCAAAATTGGTGTACGTTCGTGCCTTAATTTTTAAAACCCAAAATCAAAGTGAAACTTGGTGTACTAAAAGAAACTAAATCAAAAGAAAACCGTGTTGCATTATCTCCAAACGTAGTTAAAAGCCTTATTTCTAAAGGGCATTCGATTTGTGTAGAAAATGGTGCCGGTCAGGGCAGTTCTTATAGCGACGAAGCATATATAAATGCCGGAGCTACCATTTCATCTTCATCAGATATTTACAAAACCTCAGAAGTGTTATTGCGAATTAATGCTCCTTCTGATTCTGAAATTTCTGAATTAAAAGAAGGTATAATATGGATTTCCATTTTGTTGCATAAATCAAATCCAGAATTAATGGAAAAGTTAGCAGCTAAAAAAGTTACTGCAATTAGTATGGATGCTATTCCGCGAATATCGAGAGCACAAAGTATGGACGTTTTAAGTTCGCAAGCGAATTTGGCTGGTTATAAAGCCGTAATACTTGGAGCGAATGAAATGGGCAAAATGTTTCCATTAATGATGACCGCTGCTGGAACAATCACACCTGCCAAAGTTCTCATCTATGGAATTGGAGTAGCCGGGTTGCAAGCTATCGCAACGGCTAAACGATTAGGTGCAGTGGTTGAAGCAACCGATGTTAGACCTGAAACCAAAGAACAGGCCGAAAGTTTAGGAGCAAAATTTATTCAAGTAGAAGGTGCCTCAGTGCAAAGCGAAGGCGGATATGCCAAAGAAGCTTCAGAAGAATATTTAGCCAAACAAAAGGAAGCGGTTAATAAAAGTTTATTTAATGCAGATTTAGTAATTACCACTGCATTGGTTCCCGGAAGAAAAGCACCGGTTTTAATTACCGAAGAGCAAGTTAAGCAAATGAAAATGGGTTCGGTTATCGTTGATATGGCTGCCGAACAAGGAGGAAATTGCGAAGCAACGGAAATGGACAATATTGTTACTAAACACGGTGTGAAATTGGTTGGTATCAGCAATCTTCCAGGGACCTTAGCTAATGTTGCCAGCGAACTTTATGCTAAAAATATGGCTACTTTCCTCGATCATTTGACTACAGCCGAAGGATTTAAATGGGAAATGGAGGAAGAAATTACCAAAGCTACCGTTATTACCAAAGACGGAGCCGTTTTAAACAGTTAATCAGTTAAAAAATATTATTTATAGTTATTTACAAAAACATTATGTTACAATTTCTAACATCCAATATTCAAATCGTTTATCTAATTATTCTGATGATATTCGTCGGAATTGAACTTATCGAAAAAGTACCTTCTGTATTGCATACCCCATTAATGAGTGGAGCAAATGCAATTCATGGAGTGGTAATTATCGGAGCAATTATTATTATGGGACAAGCCGAAACCTTGTTTGCAACTATTTTGGGCTTTATTGCAGTTATTTTAGGAACCCTTAATGTTGTAGGTGGTTTCGTAGTAACAGATCGTATGTTGGAAATGTTTAAAAAGAAAAAATAAAATGAATAGCGATATTTTACAACTTATATATCTTGTTGGTTCGGTTTCGTTTATGATCGGACTTAAAATGTTAAGCAAACCGGATTCGGCCCGTAAAGGAAATTTAGTAGCTGCATTTGGTATGACCCTTGCCATATTTGGTACCATTTTTCTTTATGAAAATGAAGCAGGAGAAGGCTTACACAATTTTTGGTGGATTTTTGGTGGATTGGTTATAGGTTCTATTTTAGGAACCCTTTCGGCCAAACGTGTTAAAATGACTCAAATGCCTGAAATGGTGAGTTTGTTTAACGGTATGGGAGGAGCGTGTGCAATGCTAATTTCTGCTGTTGAGTTTACACACATGAGTCATGATAGTTCAATTGAATCTATGCCTCAAGGTGAACTATTAATTATTTTACTTGGCTTAATTATTGGTTCTGTTTCTTTTGCCGGAAGTATGGTTGCCTGGGGCAAACTCAGTGGTAAAGTGGGCGATAAATCTTTAAAACTTCAACAACTTGTTAATATTGGTTTACTTGTATTAATTTTAGGAGTAACCATTTATTCTGTTGCTGGAACACCAAATGATTTAACAACTTACTTTTATGTTATATGGGCACTATCATTGCTATATGGCATATTGTTTGTAATGCCAATAGGAGGAGCCGATATGCCTGTTGTTATTTCTCTTCTAAATTCTTTTACTGGTGTTGCAGCGGCCATGGGCGGTTTCTTATACGATAATAAAGTAATGCTCGTTGGCGGTATATTGGTAGGTAGCGCAGGAACACTCTTAACTATTGTGATGTGTAAAGCCATGAATCGAAGTTTAGTTAATGTGTTGATAGGGAATTTTGGAGGCTCTTCAACAGGGGCTGCAACCAGCGAATCATTTGGTGGAAGTATCCGAGAAATAAATGTTTCTGACACTGCCATCTTGTTGAAATATGCTTCAAAGGTTGTAATTGTGCCCGGTTATGGATTAGCCGTTGCCCAAGCACAACATGTTTGTCACGAATTGGAAGATATCCTAGAAAAGGAAGGTGTGAGTGTTAAGTATGCAATCCATCCTGTTGCAGGTCGTATGCCCGGCCACATGAATGTACTTCTAGCCGAAAGCAATGTTTCTTATGATAAGTTAGTTGAGATGGAAAATATTAATCCTGAGTTTTCTACAACGGATGTGGTATTAGTAGTTGGTGCTAACGATGTGGTAAATCCTGCAGCCAAAAATGATCCGAATAGTCCTATTTATGGTATGCCAATTTTAGAGGTTGAAAATGCCAAAAATATTATCATCATGAAACGAAGTATGAAAGCAGGTTATGCAGGTATAGAAAACGAATTGTTTTATCAGCCTAAGTCTTCTATGCTTTTCGGAGATGCCAAAGCCACACTTACTAAGTTGGTATCAGAGGTAAAAGCCCTCTAACTGCTATTTATTTTTTGTTGATAGGAAAAGGATTAGATAAATCTTCACTTCCTGATCAATTTTTTTTTTTTTTTCCCTTTTAATTTTAAAAATGCTTTGGATATATTATGAGGAAAGTTCTTGCTTCTTTTTTTTGAACTCAACCTTAGTCTAAGTGCTTGTTGTATTATGCTTTAAGCCTGTATTTTAAAAAAGATTTTGATTCGCGTTATTTTAAAGGCACCTAAATTTGAAATCCGGATTTAGTAAATATGAGCTTATTATTATCTGTCTATTAAATAAAACACCTGTTTATTAACCGTTTTCTTAAACTCCTAGTAATGCCCAATCTTTGCGTGTATTAAACACCTAAAAATTATGGAGCAAGTAACTGTAGAAAAAAGACCGATGTTTTCTAAACCGAAAACAGTTTGTCAATATTGTGGAATAGAATTCATTGCAAACCGAAACGATGCCAAATATTGTAGCAGTTCATGTCGCTCAAAATTCTGGCTTGGCAAAAACGGTCAAAGAATTATTACACTTACTGTGCCCGATTATGCCGACGACCGTTTTATTGAGTTATTAAAAGCAAGAGTAACGGAATTAAAAAATGCTTATCAACCAATTCCGGCTGCGCCAACTCCTGAAGTGTTGGCCGAAATCCAATCACGTATTGAACGTAAGTTCTTTGAAACTCAAAAGGAAACTTACGAATACTTGGGAAGTATTGGATTCAATAATTCGCGTTTACCATTAGTGGTAAATGGAATTTTTTGTGACGTTGGCCTTACCATTAAAAAAACAGAAGACGGTTGGGAAACCGAGGTTAAACTATAAATACTATATACTACAGCGATCTAGGCATAAATCTAACGGTTTGTGCCTTTTTTGATTTAAGGAGACAGAATTAAAATTTAATTTTCATTATTAAACGAAAGTGCAATATCAAAAGAAATATGTTCCTTCACTAAAATCAGACTGAGGCCCTAAATATTTATAAGTTTAGATTGATAATCGCCAGATCGTTTTAAATAAAAAACTAATAATAGAACCGATAAAATAGTGAGAGTCAGTCCAATAATGCTCCACCCAAATACATCATAGGAACCATGAAGTATCGCAGGAATTAATATAGCCAATAAATGCAGTCCTTTGCGAAACAGAGGATAAAGATTAGCGAAAGCTATAAAATAACCTGCAATTCCACACCAAATAGCATGTAAAAAAGGCAAAGATGTTAAACGGGCAATGTTCATGAAAAAAGCTTCATTATAAGCCAAAGTTGAATTAAGTGACGTTTGATATAAGACACCTTCAAAAACACCAAAACCGATTCCACTCATCAAGCCATAAAATACCAGGGTTTGTGGAATAATGGGCTCTTTGGCATTTTTAATCAACAAAAATAATGGCAAAGCTTTGGTTAATTCCTCAAACACACCAATTACAAAAACAAATCCAAAATATTTGACGATAAACGAGTTGGATTCAATCAATGAATAGAAACTGCCGATTAACGGTAATTTTTGCACCCATATTAAAAGTAAAGCAGATGCCTGAGAGAGAAAAAATATCACAATAGTTTTTAGGGTTTCTACCTGCCTTGTTTTAAAAAGATAGAAAAAGAAGATGGCCCAAATTACCGAAAAGTAAAGTGCAATAGCATAAAATGTGAGATAGGAAGAAAAGGTAAAACGTATTAAAAAAGCAGGTGCTAATCCTATAGCAGCAAGGTAAATTAACTTTTTATCGCGAAATAAATCCTGCTTTATAAATTCAAATTTTGGTATTATCAACTCCTTACCAAGCGCTTTAATCTGTGAGAAAATAGAACCTTTGTTTTGAATTTTTACTCGAATTTGACGCTGTTTTAAAATTTGTTCTACTGTAATCAATCCAATCTGCATCGATTGACTAGCTTGGTCTTTAAAAAGAATTTTGCCTTCTTCCACATACTTTTTCAAATGTTCTAAACTATATGGACCAAAGGTTTGGTTGTTGCGATGAATGGTTATCATTGGCTAAGATAAATGTATTTAAGAATTAGTCTTTTTGAAATTTTTATAAGCATTACCGCTTCCGCGAATTAAATACAATCAATACAGTTTCAACCTTTCAAAGATGTTAAATTTTGAGATACCAATTCATTTATATCGCAAAAGATGCTTAAGTAATTCCTGTTTAGACAACAACTTATTGAAAGGCTAAAACAAAAGCGTTGTATTCGAGGTTTATTCTTGGGTAAAGCTTAAAATTAGTTGCTTAATTAGCCTTCGAGATATTTTAAAACAGCTTACCTTTGTTACGTTAATGAATATTGGAATTGTTTGCTATCCCACATTTGGTGGAAGCGGTGTAGTAGCTACCGAATTGGGAAAAGCTTTGGCCTCAAAAGGGCATAAGGTTCATTTTATTTCGTACGATCAACCTGCACGTTTAGACTATTTTTCACAAAATCTTTTTTATCATGAGGTAACAGTTTCTACTTATCCATTGTTTCAGTACCCACCTTATGAATTGGCATTAACCGGAAAGATAATAGAAGTGGTTCAAAGCGCCCATTTAGATATTTTGCATGTACATTATGCAATTCCTCATGCGGCTGCGGCTGTTATGGCTAAAAAGATATTGAGAGATATGAATGGAATCTCGATTCCTGTAATAACTACCTTGCATGGAACGGATATTACGCTTGTTGGCAAAGACCCAAACTACGAAGGGGTTGTATCTTATTCCTTAAATCAAAGCGATTCAATCACATCGGTTTCGGCTAGTTTGCGAGAAGATACCTTTCGCTTTTTTCGTATTCATAAACCAATCGAAGTAATTCCAAATTTTATAGATCTCGAAAAGTACACACGACCAATTAACTGCGATTACCGCAATGCCTTCGCTTTGGATGATGAATTTATTTTGATGCATACTTCCAATTTTAGAAAAGTTAAGCGTATAGAAGATGTAATTACCATTTTTGATAATGTTAATAAGCAAAAACCATCGAAATTAATATTAGCCGGCGATGGTCCCGAACGACGTAGCATGGAAATTATTTGCCAAGAATTGGGTATTGAAGACCGCGTGTTCTTTTTAGGAAAACAGGATAATATAGAAAAGATTTTACCGATTGGCGATGTGTTTTTAATGCCTTCGGAAACCGAGAGTTTTGGACTTGCGGCTCTCGAAGCTATGGCTTGTGGTGTTCCGGTTGTTTGCTCAAACACAGGAGGTATGCCTGAATTAAATCGTCAAGGTTTTTCAGGATTTATTGCTGATGTTGGAGATACCAATATCATGACCGAACATGTTCTCACCATTTTGAAATCGAAAGAAAGTTTGCAAACATTTAGAACCCAAGCTAGAGAACATGCTACTCAATTTGCCACCGAAAATATTGTTCCCCTTTACGAAAAACTTTATTTTTCCCTTATCAATAAAAGTAATTTGAAATAAAGTATTGCATCTGTTTTATCACAACTTACCAATTCAACATTAAAGGAACTGAGAATGAAGGCGTTAAAATTGATTATTTTCGGCAAAGTGCAGGGAGTGTTTTATCGAGCTCAAACACAAATACAAGCAAAACAATTAGGAATATTTGGCACTGTAAAAAATTTGCCAGATGGCACGGTTCAAGTTATTGCAGAAGGTGAACTTGAAGCGATGATCAAGTTTATAAACTGGTGTCATCGCGGGCCTTTACTTGCTAAGGTAAATCATGTTGTAACCGAAGAATTGCCCCTTAACGGTTTCATTGATTTTAAAATTGAAAGATAAATGCGAATTAATGCCTATTTACAATTTGAGTAGTTGACCTTTGCCCTTTTGTTCAACCAATTCAAAATTAAATTGAGGCTGTTCCACGTAAAACACGTTTCCGTTGTTATAAATGCGTGCAAATAGTTTGTTTCTTGCATTAATAAAGCAATCTAAAGGGGTGTGGCAATCCATATAAACATCATCACAAAGTAACTTGCGACCATCAAATTGGGTAACTTCTTCAATACTGCAACTTAAAATGTTTGAAAAACCTTCCAAATAAACATTACCCGAATTAATGGTTTGAACATCTAAAAAGCCCACAATTAGTTTTAAGTTAACATCGCCTAACCCATAATTTTTAAGTTTTAGATTTCGAAGTTCGAAGTGCAATGTATCTAAGCATGTTAAATTGCTCACAGAAAGTATTTCAATGTCATCTAGATATTTTACGCGAATTTCAATCGTTATTTTGCGGTCATAACTTCTTACAAAGTTACAACGGTTAATATTTTCAATAGTAAGGGTGTTGTTTTTTACTTTAGCAACAATTTCACCGATAATATTTTTGCCTGCAGTTATTTTTATTTCTTCGGGTAAAGCGGTGTCTTGTGTTAAAATGATATCGAAATTTTCACCAATTTTTAGTTTAGTAAAAGACCCTGCCAATCTAATTTCTGTAATATCACTGCCTGTGGATTGAAAACAATCGTTCCATTGATCCTTTCTGCAACCATTAATTGCTATCAAAAGAATACCTAAAAAAAAGAGTTGTGCAAATGATTTCATAAACAAGTTTAATTGTGAAAGGGGTCCATTTTTTAGTGATAATTAAGAATCTTTTAAGCGGTAATGAATGTTATTTTGAGGATGTGTAAGTAATATGAACTTATCTTTTTTTTCTAAATTTGTCAATTTTATAACCTAAACCCCATTCAAAATAATCGGCAGTTCCGAAATGTACTTTCAAGGTGCTATTCAAAAACCAATTAGAGTTCAATTCATATCGAAAGCCAATACGTTGATATGAAAAATACTTAGTTTGATATGGATTTAATAGATAAAAACCAATATCGGTTATTAGGCCGAATCGACCAATATCGTATCGATGACCAATTAATATACCAAATTCGGTACTGTTGTCTATTGCAACTCTAGGATTTGGGTTTTTTAAATCGTGCGAATAAGGATGAGTTGGGTCCCAAACCAAATCGGCACCTAAGTACCAACGACGTTCCGGTGAAATTGGTTTGAGCCATCGATACCCGGCGCTAACAATTTTGAATTGCCTCGGTTTAGCAGTAAATCGTTCCTTGAAGGCGTAATTTAAGAGTATCTCATGTCGTTTCTTAGAGGGCTTAAAAGCCCTTGTAGAGTCAACAAAATTTACAGAGTTTTTGCCATAGCCAACTTGCAAACCGAGCAGGATAGATGGCATATTAATACCCAAATTTGGAACGCGCACACTTCCATTTGAAAAATGAGTGAAGCCTATGCCTGTTTTAAGTGTAGCCTTAGAAGATAACTTGGTTTGGTAAATAAATGCTAATTGAATTTCGCCATTAAAGTTGCTTCCAATAGCCATATTTTTTCGATTTTTATAAAAATCAAATTTTTCTGTAACATATCCTATCCCCGTTCCTAGTCTCATGGCTAAATAATTTTTTCCTTTTCCGGCAATTCTAAATTGAAAATTAGTACTCAAGGCAAAGACTTTTCCGGTTAGGTTAGGTCTTCCTAAATTCATGTAAATAAAATTATAACCTACTTCGGCATTCTTATAAAAGCTATTCCAATACTTATTGTTGTTGTTGGTTTTAGCCAAAGAAATTTCAAATCCTTGAATATGGGCTTCTAAATTTCGAGCATCTTCGGTATGGGCATATAAAAAACCTGGATAATACATGCTTCCTACAGCCCAGTTACTTTGTGCATTAATGTAACTAATACAAAAGGTTAAAATTAATAGAAAAAGGTAACGCATGGACTGTATGCAAAAAAAAGAAAAAACATTGAATGATTGAGACATTAATTTATTTAGGTTCAAAAAATGATAATACGCTGTTTGCATAATGGATTGTTGTAAAATCATCTTAAATTCGAAGTTTAAATCATGTTACAAAAAATTGGACTATATCTTATACTTTTATGCGGACTAACATCATGTTTCGAGATAATGGAAGATGTCACATTTAGAAAGGATGGTTCAGGTATTCTAAAACTAATCATTAATTTAAGTCAAAGTAAAAATGAAATTAATACTTTGATGAAACTTGATAGTAATTCTGGCTATCGAATTCCTCGGGAAAAAGAGATAAATGCTCACCTTGATCGGATTGTAAATTCAATTAAAACTACCAAAGGGTTAAGTAAAATTATTCTTCGTCGTGATTTTACAAATTGGGTCTTTGAAATTCAAACAGAGTTTGACAATACCAAAAGTTTGGAAGAAGGCATGAAAGGAATCTATGGCGACTTTTCTGGTGGTAGATCTGTTTCTTTCAGAAATAAATTAGTTTACAACGGTAAATTGATGGAACGTGATATGGAACCTTTTGATGAAGATGCTAAAAAGCAACTGAACAAACCAACCGAAAGGAAAATATTTGCTAGAGCAAAGTATACCACTATCTATCGTTTTGAAAATGAGGTTTTGACTTACTCTAATAAAAAAGCAAAACTATCACCCAGCAGAAAGGCAATTATGTTGCAGAGCAATGTTTTAAACCTTATAAATGGTATCGAATCTATCCAAAATATTATAAAACTCAACTAAATGAAGCAAACAATTCTATCTTTTTTACTGTTAATACTGGCATTCAGCGCCCAGTCGCAAACTCTCGAAAAACGCATTCCCAAACAAACCAGCTTTGTGATTTGTTTCAACTTAAATTCACTTTCTCAAAAAGTTAATTTTAACGATTTGGGCAATTATAATTTTTTGAAAAAATCGGAGAGTACACAAGATATTGACCCTTCAGCTTTGATTAAGGAACTTTTTCGTTTACCGGAAAAAGCCGGTTTGAATCCCCAAAGCAAAATGTATATTTTTTCTGAAAACCATGATTCGGTCAATTGTTTGAATTATCTTTTTTCAATTAAGGATGAAAAATTGATACAATCTCGGGTAATTGATATTCTGAAATCAGCCACGTATCAACCAAAGTTTTCGAAGGAAGGCAAAGTAAAGGTTCTTAATTACAGTCATCAAGTTAGCATTGGTGTTGGCAAGGATTATGCACTTGTTTCCATCTGGTCAAAAAGTTATTACTACGAATCGGATTACGAAGAATACAATTTTGAAAGGAACAAAGTTGTTGTGATGATTGATAGCATTCGTTATAGTAAGTTGGATGTTGATGCTACTGATACCACAGTTACCATGCCTGAAGAGGAAGTAATGCCTATTGAAGGAATTCCGGTGACACCTTTGGATACCACAGTTTCAGAAGATAATGAAGCTCCAGTTAATGATGATATTCCTAATGAAGAAGCGGTTGAGGAGGTTATTGAATATGTAGATTCCGTTCAAACCGACTACGTTTATGATAACTACTATGAGAATGATTCCTTGATTAAGCAGTTTGAACGCCGATGGGTTATTAAACGAAAGTTTGCCGAGGAAAAATTTTATAAACAGCAAGATAATAAGATGATACTTCGTCAAAAACAGTTAAATACCTTAAAGCAGGTAGAATCTGTTGCTTTTAACGCCGATTTTATTAAGGTTTTTGCCAATACTTCAGATATCATTTATTGGTTTAATTATAATAGTTACGCCAATGAATTAATTAATGCTATGAGTGATAAATATTACCCATATACAGGCCAAAGTGACACCGCTGCATATTTTACCAAATTAAGGAACCCTCCACCTAACACACTAGCCGAATTTTTGAATAATAATACGATGTATGGTTTGGGTAACTTTAATAAGGGCGAGTTGAAAATGAATTTCCACAGCACATTTAACGATAAGCTTAAACCGTATATTGAAAAGATTTATTCTGACAGTATTAATCCTGAATTCTTTAAATACATAAAAAGCGATAACCTTATGGGCTTGTTTAGTTTTAGCATTAACAGTGAAGCTGCCGCTAATTTGTATTATGAAATTTTTCGAAGAGCTTCTGAAAGTTCAGCAACACCGAATCCTTATTATATTGCTTTTATGGAAATGACGGATTTGTTTTTAGATAAAAAAGCGATGTACCACACCTTGAAAGGAGATGGCGTTATTGCATTTACAGGCATTAAATCATATTTAAATACCTACACAAATTATGAATACGATTCACTTACTTTCGAAAACAGAGAAGTTGAGTTGACAAATACCAAATATATTCCTGAATTTGTATCCATATTTACTATCGAGAATTTAGACAATGTTAACCGGATTTTAAAAATGATTAAGCGATTGGATGGACTTACTGAAGTATCCAAAAATATTTATGCTTTTAAAGCGAGGGATAAATCCATTAACGGGAAGTTTTTTGTAATCATTAAAGAGAATTTATTATTTGTTACTAATGATAGTAATTTGGCTAAAACCGAAATAATGGGTGGTTTAGGAACTTCACGAACGGTTGGTGAAGAATACAAAGCCTATTTAAATAATTCATCGTTTGGGTTTTGGGATGCTTCAAAAATGTTTAAACTAATGGCTGAAAGACCCGATGATAAGCAGGAAGATTCAGATTTGTTTCAAAAATTGAGTGACAAAGTGAATAAGGGATTTTTTGTTACGAAGCCTTTGGTTGGTAATCTGTCGGATTCTGAAATCACTATTGAAATGAAAAATAGGGAGAATAGCAGTTTATTAGAAATTTTAAAGCTATTCGATGATGTTTATGCAATTCATAAATTTGGATTTTAACCGTTTAATTTTTGTTAACCCCAATTCAAACCTATTTAAAATCAAAGATCAATTCATAAATTAGATTATCCCTTAAGATTTTTGAATTTTTTTGAATTTTAACTTTTTATTGATAAGGTTTGAATATGTTTGAAGTAAACTTTTGAGACGTTTTATTAAATATAGCATTTTATTATTTGTAATTACTTCTGCAGTAATACTTGGCTATTATTTATTAAAAAAACCTAGTCAATCCGTTCTTAAAAAAGTGCCTGCAGATGTAAGTTTTTGCTTTACAGTTAACAAAACGCAGCTTTTAAGAAATTCCGAAGCACTTGGAAATTTTGCACAAGATTCATTTTACATTGGTATAAAATCTAAATTCCCTTCAAAAACATTTCGTTTATTTAAGTCTATAGGCTTTAATGCATTGGGTGATTTGGCTTTTTTTGGAAATAGAGCGCAACTTAATTTAGCTTGGATTGGTAATGATGAACAATCTATGTTAGATACCATTTACATGCATAAATGGATAATAAGTCATTTTAAAGACCATGATCAAGTAAGAATAGATTCTAACTTGTATCTTGATTATCAATGGCCAATTGTTATGTTAAGCAATTACTCTCAAGGACTTAAAAATGATTTTTTTGGTTCAGGTAAACCTAAAATCAAAAAATCGCAACTCTTGCATGCGGTAACCGAAGATTATTCAATATATGGTTTCATGATTCCCGAAAAGCTTTGGCCCGAATTAAGAACTTGGCTGCCTTTGAAAGATAAGGCTTATGTTGGACTGAGAAATCAAGATAAAAAGATCGAATTGGTATATGCACAGCCTTCGGTATTTTTAAAAGGCAAATTGGGTGATGCAAAATATAATCCAAAGGTATTTGCATGTTTAAAATGGCCTTTTAATCGAGCCTCAGTTTCTGGGATTAAACAAATTCCCGATACAATCATTAATCACTTAAACCGATTGGTAAATTTACCTTTTAATCAAGTTTACGCAGAAGTTTTAGACACTATTTCTTCGAGTCAGCGAAGAGTTACCTATGTTGTTGATGAAGAGTTTAAATTAACTCAGAAAATAGTATATGTTTTCGAAACATTTCCGGGCTTATACCTTCAGTTTAATAAAGGAATAAAGTCTAAATCGTCCGAAGTAAATAAGCACTTGCAGCCAGTAAATTTAGGAATGGATAAACTTAAATTACTCTTTTTACAAACTTTCGAGTCCTTTATCATCACATCTGATTCTTTGGAAATCAATGAACATAAACAAAAGGAAATATATGGACTACCAAGTTATTATATCCTATTAAATTTCGATCTGCTTCGCAACGATCCGTATTGGAAAATGTTCTTACAAAATGATTTTAAAACTGCAAAAGTGTATGCGAAGTCACATAAAAAAGGCTCTATGTTTATAGTAGAGATTAATAAGAATTAATAAAAAAGCCTGATCCATTGTTTATGAATCGGGCTTTTTTGAAAATTAATAAATTAAATCCAGAATTATTTTAAAGTTGATGTTCCAACAGGCGATGTTTCTGTTGCAGATGGCGTAATCGGAACATCTTCAGATTCATTTACACATTTCTCTTTTAGTACCAATAAGCCTTTTTCAAAATCAGGACCAATCATTTTGTCCATATTCATAAAAACACTAAAAATATTCATTGGGAATGAATTTTCTCCACTCATCATCCAAGTAACTTTATGACCATTGCCTTCGGGCGTCATTAAAAATACAGTTTTGTTTTTGGCTTCAAAAGGTTCTAAAAAGTGAAGATCAGATTCAACTTTTTCGAATTCAGTTATGCCAGTAATGGCCATTTCGCCTTCTCCAACGTCCTTGTTTCCTTTCCAACTATAGCTTGATCCAATTTTTCCGTTTTCTCCTTTGTAATTAAGTTTTACATTAGGATCCATAGGTATCCAAGGATTCCATTTTACAAATTCTCTCCAATCACTAAGGTTTTTAAACACGACTTCTTTTTTAGAATTTGGAATAACAATAGAGCGTTCCACCTTAAAATCTTTTGGTGCAATAAATGCTAGCACTGCGGCTATTACAATAACGACGATGAGCACAATGCCCAGAACTTTTAATACTTTCATGGTTTAATATATTTTTTTTAAGTTAAGTTAAATTAAAAGGCAGAAACAAATATTAAAATTTAAGTTCTCTGCATCTTCCAAAATTTTTTACAAACATATACGAATCTTGAAGTATTGCAAATAAATTTAAGATGAACTTATCATTGGTTTAAAAATTCTGACATGGAATAAACTTTTAAGAAGCTATTGCTCAATTTCAGTAAAATGATATATTTGCGTAGCGATGAAGTCAACGATTGTTAATTCATTTATGGCTTGGTATTTTAAAAAGCGAATGCCTCAGGTGGATTATGCGTTGCGCAATCCTGCTGAAACGCAGTATAATACTTTTCGTGATTTAGTTTACAAAGGCAGTAAAACAGAATTCGGCCGCCGTTATGGTTTCAATAATATTTACAATATCGAGGAATTTCAAAGCCGAGTTCCTTTGCAAGATTATGAATCCTTAAAACCATATATTTTTAGAATCCTTCAAGGCGAACAGCGTCTTTTATGGCCTACAGAAATTCATTGGTTCGCAAAATCATCGGGAACCACTTCCGATAAGAGTAAGTTTATTCCTGTAAGTTTCGAAGCATTAGAAGAGTGTCAATTTCGAGGAGGCCGCGATATACTTACCTTGTATTGTGAAACCTTTCCAGAAGCAAAAATTTTTCAAGGAAAAAGTTTACTAATCGGTGGTAGTCACGAAATTAATCCCTTATCCGAAAATATGTATTGCGGTGATTTGAGTGCCGTAATTATGAATAATCTACCATTTTGGGTTAATTTAATGAGTACGCCGAAACCGGAAATTGCACTCTTGGCTGATTGGGAGCAAAAACTCGAGCGTATGGCTCAGGCAACTAAATTTGAAGACGTAACTAGTATATCAGGAGTACCAACTTGGACGCTTTTATTGTTTAAACGTTTACTCGAAATAACTGGTAAAAATTCTATGAACGAAGTGTGGCCTAACCTAGAACTGTATATGCATGGTGGCGTCAATTTTAAACCATATCGAGAACAGTTTAATTATTATATACCTGATTCTAAAATGCATTATCTGGAAACCTATAATGCTTCGGAAGGTTTTTTTGGAATACAAGAAAAGCCGGGCAGTGATGGTATGTTGCTCATGGTTGATTACGGTGTTTTTTATGAATTTATTCCTATGAGCGAATTTGGGACTGATAGCGCCAAGCCTCTAACTTTAGATGAAGTTCAAACTGGTGTAAATTATGCTATTATAATAACCACAAATGCAGGCCTATGGCGCTATATTTTAGGCGATACTGTGAAATTTGTTAGTACTCGACCCTATCGGTTTTTTATTACTGGAAGAACCAAGCTATTTATAAATACGTTTGGTGAAGAGTTGATGATAGAAAATGCCGAAGCAGCAATTACATTAGCTTGTGTTGAAACTGGAGCTATCATTCGTGATTTTACGGCAGCTCCAATTTATTTAAAAGAAAATGAACCTGGTGGGCATGAATGGTTAATTGAATTTGATAAGCATCCAGAAAACATAAATCACTTTGCACAAAAATTAGACGGTCATTTGAAAAATCTCAACTCGGATTATGAAGCAAAAAGAACCGGAAACCTAGCCATTGGACTTCCACGCGTGAAGGCATGCAAAGAAGGAGTTTTCTATAATTGGCTGAAGGAAAAGGGCAAACTAGGTGGACAAAATAAGGTTCCACGACTTAGTAACGACCGCAAAATCATTGAAGAATTATATCAATATTTGTAGAATGATTTTTATTCAAAAAAAGAGCCCTGCTTTGATTGCAATTGCCTTGATTCTGCTTTCGGTGTCAAACGGTTGTAAAGCAGGAGGACAAGAAAATCTCGGGCCAAAAGAATTTAAAGATGTTTTATCTCAACCGGGAATTCAAGTTGTTGATATTAGAACCCCTCTTGAATTTTCTACAGGATACATTGTCGGTGCAGAAAATATAGATTTTTATCAGTCCGATTTTTCTGTATTCATATCCGCACTTAATAAAAGTAAGCCTTTAGCTATTTACTGCAAATCGGGTGGTCGTACAAAAGATGCTCTAAAGATGTTTTCTAATGCCGGGTTTATACATATTTACACCCTTGGTGGTGGCTTAATGGCTTGGGAAAAGGCTGGTTATAAATTGGTAATACCTAAGCCAGTAAAACCAGTAATGACTTCTGTTTCGAAGCAGGAATTTGATATATTGATTCATTCAGATTCTATAGTCATTGTTGAGTTTGGAGCAACTTGGTGCGGACCTTGTAAAATGCTTAAACCAGTATTGGACAAATTAAGTGTAGACTTTGCAGGTAAAGGGGTTAAAATTGTAACAATCGATGTTGATGCCAGTAAGGATTTGTCAAATGAACTACTTGTTAATGAAATACCATTATTGCTTTTTTATAAAAGAGGTATATTAATGGAACAAATGATAGGTTTTAATCCCGAACCAATCATAAGAGAATCGATAGAAAAATATCTATAATAAGTTGCTTCAAGTACAAACGAAAAGAGGAATATTTTATTGAAAAACGCATTGGTATTAAACAGATTACATTTATGTTTGATATTATAACTTCTTATAGTAATAAATTATGAAACGGCAAGATTTTCTTAAATATGCTTTACTCGCTTATCCTGCTTTAGCTTCGGGAATTACTAAATCCTCAATGCCATTACAAGTGCCTACAAGTCCTGATTCTGATGAATCCTTTTGGAAGTTAGTAAGATCTCAGTTTCCACTTTCAAGTGAAACAACTTATTTAAATAATGGAACGATGGGCCCATCACCATATCCTGTTATTGATGCCGTATATCAAAAGTCACTACAAATTAATAGCAAAGGACAATACGGTGGTGGTAATCATGAAGCGATAGTAGCATTGGCTAGATTTGTTGGTGCCAATGAGAATGAAATTGCATTTACACATAATGTTACAGAAGGTAATAATATAGTTGCACAAGGCTTGCCCCTAAAAAAGGGAGATGAGGTTATTTTAACTGTCCATGAACATGTTGGAGGTGCATTACCTTGGCTAAACAGAGCAAAGCAAGATGGAATCGTTATAAAAGTTGTTCAATTGGGAGGCAGCGCAGTAGAAACTTTGAGCAATATTGAAGCAGCTACCACTAAAAGGACTAAAGTGTATGCTGTGCCACATATTCCTTGCACCATAGGTCAAGTATTACCAATTAAGGAAATTGCAGCTTTGGCAAAGTCCAAAGGAATTTTTTCTTTTTTTGATGGCGCACATGGCCCGGGAATGCTTAACTTAAATTTACATGATATTGATTGCGACTTTTATTCATCATGTTGCCATAAATGGATGCTTGGGCCAAAAGGAACGGGCTTTTTGTATGTTAAAAAGGAAAAACTCGATTTGCTTAAACCAATAATGGTTGGCGCCTATAGCGATAGTGGATGGGATATGTTAAGTAATCCACCGAATATGAAAGGCTATGCAGACAGTGCACATCGATTTTGCTATGGAACACAAAGTGCAGAATTATATGCAGGAATCGAAGCTGCCGTTAAGTTTCATGAAACTATTGGAAAGCAAGTAGTTGAAAATAGAGTTAAATATTTAGCAGGATATCTTCGAGATAAATTAAAGCTATTGGGTGAAAATATTGAAATTATTACGCCTGAAGAATTAGCCTCAAGAGCGGCAGTAACTGCTTTTAGATTGAAAAACATGACCATGCAAAAATTTCAAGAACAAGCTGGAAAAGAAAATTTTACAATTCGAACTGTTCCAGAAAACAACGTAAATTGTATCCGTGTCAGTACCCATATTTACAATCAGATTGAAGAAATTGACCGATTCGCTGATTTAGTTAAACGAAGTGTTTAAATATTTTGATGGGCTTTCTTGGACTATCATAGCCGAATCTTGGTTCTACGTTATTAACAGGAAAACAAAGCTGTGATTTTAAACAGCCCTTTTTGTTGGGTACTTTTGAATATATTTTTTTAGAATTAATAAGACAAAAAAAAGGAGAACTCAGTGGAGTTCTCCTTTTTAATTATTGAGAATATCAATTTTAAATATCTAATTTAAGTTAGTTTATAACAAGTCTTTTTACAGTACTGAAATCGGCAGAGCTACATTCAACTGAGTAAACACCTTTTCCAAAATTGCTTAAATCAATTTGTAAATCACCAGAAGCGGTAGTTTGTTCATAAACAACCTGACCTAATGAATTAGTAAATTTAATAAGTTGATCAACCCCTACTTGTGGTAATATTAAATTAACAATACCATTACTTGGGTTTGGATACACTAATAAAGGATCAACTAGTTTATTTGATATATCAGACATTTTAGGCGGAGGGCATGGTCCTAAGCGGCTTCCAGTGGCTAATAATTGAGCTACATTTTTGAAGGCAACACATTCCGTAGTTCTAGTCCAAACAGGACCAACAAATCTGCGGTAACAAACTACTACAACTCCTCCATTTGAATTTGAACAACGAATATCTATCACATTTACTTTAACTGTATCGGTTGCAACGGCAACATTACAACCATTAGCATCGGTAACAGTAAGCACATAAGTTGTTGTAGTAATTGGAGCTACAGTAATATTAGGAGTAGTTGCTCCTCCAGGTGACCAGCTATAGGTGTAAGTTCCTGAACCTCCACTTACACTAGAACTGAGTGTAGTAGTATTGTATGGAGCGGTAAATCCATAAAAAACAGTTTTGTCAGACCCAGCACTTATAGTTAGATTGATTGGGCTAGAAGATGGTTGGAAACCAATTGCGCCACTTGCATCGGTACCACTCACTAAATATGGAACATAGGTAAAACTTCCGCTAATTAAAGCTGTTACAGCAGCGGAATTGATAGTTCCATACCAGTTACATGTAGCAGCGGCAGTGTTAGAAGTAAGGTTTACCATTGCTTTATTTGCAAAAGCATTTCCAAAATCATTTTCGGTAATGGTAACATTTGTAGGAGTAGAATTTACTTGACCAATTTGACCTAAACGTAAGCCATTACGAGGGCCTTTAATAAAATTATTTTTAATAGTTAAATAATTTAAATATCCATTCAAAGATCCGTCATCACGTGCTTTAACTGCAATCGCAGAAGGCTCGTTAGCATTTGAAGATGTTCCTATTGAGCCACAACCTGTAATTACATTATTTTGGATTTTAATGTTGCTGTATGATCCATGAACAAGATTGATATCAATACCATTATTTAACGCCCAGCTAGCGTTGGTACCATTGTTGGTAATAGTGTTACCTTCGATATTTGCATTACTTAGTTTTTCGAAGTATAAGCCTTTGTTTACATTATTACTAAAGGTGTTGTTTGTGATTTCTACCGAGTCGAAGATATTACCTGAAGTAGCTGCATAAACAGCTATTCCAACTGTATTATCGGTTATAGTAGATGAATTTAGTGTAAATTTACGCATATGTTGTCCTGTTCCTGCACGTAAACCATTTCCGTTATGATGAATGTTTGTTGAGGAAACGGTTAGATTATTTGCATTCAATCCCATAGCAATCCCATAGTTGCAATTGTTGTGTATATTAGAAAGTAGTATTGAAACATGACTAGCACCATCAACTACGATACCTCTATCAAAATTATTAACGGTTATGCTGTTAATTACAGTTTGAGAAGCATTAATCATGATACCAACTGTTGTAACTGTTCCGGCACAAGCAGAGGATGCTGTTATCACTGTATAAGAAGTTCCAGTTAAGAAAAGTCTCTTGTTAACAACAATACTTTCAACATAAGTTCCGGCATCGATGTTGATGTAATCGCCGTTTGATGCAGTAGAAATAGCGTAGGCAATAGTAGCAAACGGTGCAGAGGATGTTCCAGAGTTTGAATTGCTTCCGACAGCAGTCGTGAACACATCATTTGTAGTGGAACCGTCATTTACATAATAGGTTGCCGCACTTGCAAAAAGTGAGGAAACTGTAAATAATAGAAGGGTAAAAATCCCTTTAAAATTTAGTCTTGAATTTTTCATATTCTTTATAATTTAAAGTAGGTTGCAATTATAAGTTTAATTTGTCAAATAAATGTTACGAAATGTTGAATGAATGTTATTATTTAAGTTTGTAAGAAATAGTTAGTTTGTGTTAACAACGAGGAATTGCCTTTTTTTATCGATTTTCAGGCACTTTAAGCGCATTTTTAATACTTATTTAATTCAAAAATAAAAATTTCTTTCAAAAATCAAAACAGAATATTGTTTCTGCTAACGATAGTGGGTATCTGTAAATTTAATCCAATATAAAAAAATGACCTAACTGATTGATATTTATAATTATGAATAAAATACCTTCTTATTTTATTTTAATTTTTTTAATGTAATTTTTTAGAAATATTTTAAAAAATTAGCCCAACCAAAGGAAAACTGCAATTTTGGTCTATTTTGAAATAGGGTTATTTATAATAATTATCTAGTTAGTTGGATTTAGATTACTCAAGTGAATAGTTTAATCCAAAAGAAAAAACATGTGGTGCTCCAAAATTTAAGTCTAGATTGACTGCGAATTGCGGATTGATTTTTACCCGAAAACCTAAGGCTAAAATTCCAATAGCAATACGGTTACGTTGCGGAAACTCATTTTTGAATTCTTCTTCGAAATTGGCAGTTTTAACATTTAGATTACTTCTCCAATGAATGGCACCAATTCTTAAGCCCGAGTAAACATCAAGTTTTTCGGTATTATTATAATGTAGAAGCATACGTGTTCCAAAATAGAAACGATTCATTTTTGCACTTCCATCAGTAACTGTGCTAATTTGATTACTTGTGTTCTCAAATTCCCAATGCCTAATTAAGACCTCGAAATTTTGCATAGACGCTTGAAACCCTATTGTAAAGCGATTATTCGTAAAATAATCAACCGAAGCTTGAATAGCAGGTCTAGAGTTGGCTTGGTAATTAATAGTGTCTGAATTTTGATCTAAACCATAGATTAGTCCGGTTGCGCTAAAACCTGCATTTAAACCAAAAATGATATGGCCGGTTTCATTTACAAATTTTTGACTTTGAGCGTTAAAATTAAAAAGCAAAAAGAGTGCTGCAATTGGTATAAGTTTTTTAAAAAAGTTCATTGTAAAAGTAAAAATGGCCAAAACTTAAAAAGAGTCAAAAATATTTTAAGTATCTCTTAGAACGAATTCTAAGGGCAAAAATATGATTTTTTTAAAAATTTAAAGCTCTTTTTCCGGTTGCATCAAGTGCTGCTTCTTTTAGTGCCTCTGAAAAAGTTGGATGAGCATGACTAATTCTGCCAATATCTTCGGCGCTAGCACGATATTCCATTGCAACTACTGCTTCGCCAATGATATCTGCTGCTCTTGGTCCTATAATATGAATACCTAGTATTTCATCAGTTTGTGCATCGGCCAAAACTTTTACTAAGCCTTCAGTGTCGATACTTGCAACAGCGCGGCCATTAGCCTTGTATGGGCAGGTTCCTGATTTGTAATTAATCCCTCCGGCTTTTAATTGCTCTTCTGTTTGTCCAACTGAGGCAACTTCTGGCCAAGTGTAAACAACTCCGGGTATCAAATTATAATTTATATGTGGCTTTTGTCCAGCAATTATTTCAGCTACAAACACGCCTTCTTCTTCAGCTTTGTGCGCTAACATAGCACCCTCAATAACATCACCGATAGCATAAACACCTGGCGCACTCGTTTGTAAATGCTTGTCAACTGGTATTTTGCCACGGTTATCCGGAGTTATACCAATATTTTCCAAGCCAAGATTCTCTGTAAATGGCTTGCGCCCGACTGAAACAAGACAATAATCACCTTCCAACAAAATGGTTTCACCTTTTTGATTTTCTGCCTTTACTGTAATATTTCTGCCCTTGGAATTAACCCCAACGACCTTATGTTTTAAATAAAAATCGAACCCAAGCCCTTTTAAGGATTTCTGAAGTTCTTTGCCCATGGTTCTGTCCATAGTTGCAATTATTGAATCCATAAATTCAAGAACAGATACCTTAGAACCTAATCGTCCATAAACAGAGCCTAATTCTAGTCCGATTACCCCTCCACCAATGATTATAAGATGCTTTGGTATTTCAGTTAAGTTTAGTGCTTCGGTGCTGCTAATTATTCTTTTTTTATCTATGGTGATACCAGGTAAACTTGATGGTTTGCTGCCCGTTGCAATAATTGTATTTTTTGTTTCAATCAGTATATCACCTTCTGAATTGCTAACTTTTACCGTATTTTTATTTACAAATGAACCAAGACCGAAGAAAACTTCAATCTTGTGTTTTTTCATTAAGTAACTTATTCCGTTATTCATTTGTGTAACTACACCATTTTTTCTTGCAATCATCTGATTAAAATCTACCTCCATTCCATGAATATTAATACCATGGGTTTTGAATTTATGACTGGCATTGTGAAAATGTTCGCTACTGTCGAGCAAAGCCTTAGATGGAATGCATCCTACATTTAAACATGTACCACCTAAATTAGGATACCTCTCAATAATGGCCGTTTTAAAACCAAGCTGCGAAGCTCGAATTGCGGCTATATATCCTCCAGGACCAGATCCGATTACAGTTACATCAAATTGCATTTTTTTTGTTTTTTAAATTTACTTAAATTATTTTTTCTTGAATAATTAACACTTTAGAGCCGGTATTGATAAGAATTCTAGTTAAGACTTTAATGTTTAGACTTAAAACTTCCCTCAAAAATCAATTATCCTATTTTAATATTTCTTGCTGTTTATCAAGCTTAATACCAATACTTACAACTTCCTTCAAAATTGTATCTCGCATAAATTGTTGTAATTCAAAATCATATTTACCGGGCTTATTAAAAACTTTGTTTTTTTGTGCCGGCAAACGAAAACTTATGATATGACCTAAATTATGACCTGCCCAATACCCGCGATGGTCGGCGAGTGTTAAATTCATAAGTTCACTTGATTTTTTTCCTAATGGATCGGTAATTTTAAGTTTTACCCAAAGATTGGTATATTTATAATCGTTGGTAACTCTTAAATTAACACCTAAATTGTAATAATAATCGGTATCTGAAATTTGTAAAGGTATACTTATGGTTTTCCGTTTATCCCAAGTATTATTGTCAAAATTTTTCCATTGATCATAAACCTCAACAATGGAACAACTTGCCAAAATAAGTAGAAGTGATATAGGAATTAAGTGCTTCAAACCTTTTCTATTCTAATGCTGCAAATTTAGGTGTTGGATTTAAATATTTGCCAGCACTTTCAAACTAACTCTCGAAATAATTCATTGGCAATTCTCGAAGATTGGAACTCAATAATATTCAATTGCCTTTATTGCATTTTTAAATGAGATTCTACTTATTCTAGGCCTAGTTTTTTCTTAAGCTCTTTGGTTAATGCGTCTTTATGAACCATAATATCCATGGTCTTGTATTTAACAAAAGCCTCTGAAGCAAAAAGATAACCGTCGCAATCATTATTTTTGGTGCCCCAAGAGTTTTTTACTCTGTAGTATGTTTTGCCTGTTTGATCTGTATAAATACCTACAATATGCATTCCATGGTCGTCGGTTGTTTGATAATTATCAAAAGCATCCTGCCGATTTTGTTGAGTAATAATCTTTTCAGTTCCAGGTGCATCAAAAGGTGTTCCGCTTTTATCTGCACCGGCATTGTTGAATTGTTTATTATCTTCACCCTTTTTAGTAACAGCCGTTTCGTCCTCTGGAACAATAGCTAGACCGTTTTTAAAGGAGAATCCTTTTTCAGAAACATCCGTAGCCCAAGCAACCGTATAACCTTTATTTACTGAATTATTAATTACACTAACCATTTCGTCTAAAGGTAAATTATACACTTGTTGAGACGCCCAATTGTCTTCAACTTCAATAACAAAGCGTTGATAGAAAGGATGATGTGTGAATGAACTGAGGCAAACATAATCTTCCATTTTAAGTCCTAAACTTGCTGCGAATTCTTTTGGTGTGTATTTTTTACCTTGATACATAAACGATTCGGGTATTGCACCTAAATAGGCATCCACAACATTAGAATATGCTTTTTTCCATGAACTAGTTAATGATTTTTGGTGATTTTCTGTTACAGCCTTTAGAATGGCAGTTAGAATTGCATCTAATTCGCTGTGGTTGTGTTTTTCGCTTCCGTAGTTTAAGCCAGCATAAACTTCTTCAGGAACCATGCCATAATTTTTAATTACGTATGGAATATCGTGAAATGCTCCTCCTTGTCCGAAATTCGATTTGCCATGCATTCTCACGTATTTATCCGCTTTGTCGATATAGGAATTTCGAACCACAAACATTTCACTCAGATTATGTGAGCCTTTGCCCATTCTGAGTAATTCGGATTCGAAAAAAGATAAGGCTGAAAAACTCCAGCATGTCCCGGTACTACTTTGATCTTGAACAGCAGTCGCCTCCAAATTTTTCACTTTCGAGAAAAGATATCCCCCTGCCTTTTTGTTTCGAATAGTATCTTGTGAATTAGAGCAAAGTGCACAGAATAGGATAGCAGGTATTAAAATTGCATTAAATAATTTCATACTTTTTTTATTGGGCAAACTTAAATTATAATAAATTCAAAACAAGTTGCATTTGATGAATTAATTCCACTATCGGATGGAATTAGATATTTTCTTGAAACAAAGCAGGATTTAGATAGTCGATAATTTCTGAATATTTAAAAAGTAGCGTGGTGGCTCCAAAAGAAAAGGGAGCTACTTCATAAGGCATGTAATAAATAACCAATCCATCACTGTTTAAACCGAAATTATCTGAGATGTAAAACTTGTTATTTTCAAACAAAAATCCCTCGTCTTCCGTTAACTTATCGGTTGCACTAATTCCATTAACCTGCTTAAACCTAAGCTCGGCAAGTTTGGTAAATTTTTCTTGGTTTATAATAATATCACTGCAAGTAAGTTGTTTGCCAGTATTGATATCGAATGTGCTAAAATCTTCGCCATATTCTCCATGAGCGCCGCCTGTATAAGCACTGTATTTAAAACGAATAGTGAAATAACGACCTGATTGCATTTCGATATTTCCAATAACATCACAATACCAAACCTGATCTGTAAAAACATCTTCCTTCTTACTTTCAAAAATATTTGATTTGCAAGAACGAACAAATGCCTGAGCCGCTGTTTTTATGGTTTTTGCTTTTGCGGTGTCTTCGGCATTCATATTATCTTTTAAGATAGTTTCTATGAAATTTTTGACATAGGCATTTACAGACGATTGCAACTTATCATTGGCACATTTTAGCTCCGGATATTTAATATGAACTTCAGAGATAATTTTGGTTCTGTTTTTTGAATCAACACCAACCGATTTAACTGTTTTTATATCGTAATCAATAACTCCTTCTCTACAAAGCGACAATTCATCAAAAGTTGTGTCTTTTTCAATTGACACTACTTTTTGAGTAGACTTATTGCAGCTAAATAATAAGAAAATAATTAAGGCAGATACAAGGGGTAAAACCTTCGGGAACATTCTGCAAAATTAGTTAATTTTCAAGCGTTTAGAAAAATGATTTCGAAAATTTTTGATGATAATATTTTTCTTTAGTATTTCTAAATTACTTTCATAATTTTTCAGATAAAAAGCTCTTTGTGGTATTATATTATGTTTGAATATTGTAAAGAATATTTAAACTGAGTATTACTAGTGAAAGTTATGTTTGACAGTTCAATATGAAAAAAATCAAAAATTTGCTAAGGGTACTGTATTTTTAACTCTACACATATTGAAAAAAAAATCGTTTAAATACTAGTCAAAACGATATTTCATGGTTAAAAATTTTAAATTTGTACTTTGATTAAAACACACCAATAAATTGGTAGGGATGCACTTTTGAATTCGATGTTGAATTTGATTGGAAATTTCGATACGTATTTTTTGATGTATTTTAAAAATTAAATGATATTGAACAAAACCAAAAAATCTGATTTTTTTAGTCATTCATTTTTATGCGATTTGCAAAATGATTATAGAAAGACGATGTGTAAAGCAAACAACAACTTTTGAATAAACAGCAGCTCCCATGCCTAAGTTTTAGGCAAAATTTATGAAGCAATCCCTTTTTTCTTTACACCCTTCTCAGCGCGATATTTTCATTGATCAATTGATAAATGAAGATAGTCCTAAATATAATATTGGTGGTTATATTCAATTAATTGGAAAGCTTAATTATGATATTTTTGAGCAGTCTGCGAAATTAGCTTCCATGGATTTTGATGCATTTAAGATGCGATTCGATCCAGGAAATTTGGAATATCAAGGATTTATTGATGATGATTTTGCTGAAATTGAAATTCAAAATTTAGATTTTTCTTCTAACACAAATCCTAAAGCTGAGGCAGCATTGTGGATGCAGAATCGATTTAATTCAGTCTTTGAGTTGGGCGTCGACAAGTTGCTCTTTGAACATGTTTTACTAAAAATATCTAAAAATGAGCATTGGTTTTTTCATAGATATCATCATTTAATTACGGATGGATATGGCTTTGCCGTTTGGGTGAAACATTTTTCCGAAACCTATAAAACACGGATTTCGGGGGTTCAATCTTTTCAAAAATTCGCATCCTATATTGAAGAATCTGCCAAAGCATCTGATTATCTAAATTCAAAAGCGTATACTGATGATGGCAAATATTGGCAAAATAAATTGAACGGAAAACCTTTCCACATGCTCGAACAATTTGGAAAGGTTCAACCAAATGAAACACCTGGTGCAACTTATTTTTACCCTCTTAATGTTGACGAAAAAATTCTGTTAGACCGTTTAATTGAATCTACTGGCTTTGGTCTGCAACCGCTAACCATAGCAGCATTAATGATCTATTTCGGTAGAACAACAAATTTACCAACAATTTCTTTAGGTGTTCCTGTTCATAAACGAAGTTCTAAGAAACTCAAAAACACAGTTGGGATGTTTAGCAGTATTTTGCCTTTTACAGGCGTTTATCAAGCTCAACAAACCTTTTTAGAATTGTTAACCGAAGTCTCAAGTTCGCTAAAAAGTGATTATCGTCACCAAAATTATCTTATCGGTGATTTAAGCAGAGATTTAAAATTGAATCCACTGCAAGGTTACTTGACAGACGTAGTTGTTAATTATGAATCTTTGCACTTTGTTCCAGATTTCGGTACAGAACTTAAGGCCGGAATTATTCGTCTTGGTAGTGAGTTTGAAGATAGACCGCTTGAAATTTGTTGGCGCGATTATGGCGATCAGCAAACCCTGCAACTTGTCTTTCTCTACTTAAAGACCTATTTTTCTACAGAAGAAATTAAAAGATTCAGCGATTGTTTGATTTTTATTCTCAAACAAATCCCAGAGCAATTGCACAAACCGGTTAGTCAGTTTCAAATTATTTCTGACCCGGAATGGCTAGTCCTTGAAAGTTTCAATCTCACAAATAAGGTTTATTCAAAAGTCCAAACGATAGTCAGCTTGTTTGAGTTGCAAGCCGCCCAAACGCCTAAACATACGGCCCTTGTATTTGAGGAGCAAACGTTGCGTTATAAAGAGCTCAACGAAAGAGCAAACCAACTGGCTCATTACCTT